>JAABUX010000016.1_pt1 | contig 281440 bp, 228 predicted proteins | sample 5561851 | NCBI WGS metagenome assembly JAABUX01 (sample SAMN10711883, study PRJNA513361) | rock metagenome | isolation source: Antarctica rocks | place: Antarctica: Victoria Land, Richard Nunatak red sandstone | collected 2016-01-03 | reverse complement strand
ATGCTTGCTGCTCTGGTCATCACAATGACTCGATTTCTCCACATTCTCGAAAGGAACCCTTCATATGGCAGTGCAGACCGCAATCCCAGACACCACATTCACGCCCGGCCAAGCTCTGCTCGTTGACCAGGTAGGAAACGAAGTCTATTCGTCGCATTACGCCGAGCGGAAGCTAAGCCGGTTCATCATCGGCACACAATCCGTTCTCTTGTTGGGTGCCTTCGGCCTGATCTTCTCCCTTGCGCATCGCCCGATTGCGAACCGCTACATTCGCATCGACGAGATGGGCCGCGCTCAGGCGATCCAGTACACGGACTTGAACTACAGCCCACGCGAAGGTGAGGTCCGAACGTACCTGACGGATTGGGCGAACTACCGCTACACCATCAACCGTGAAACTGTCGCCAAGAAGTACCCGCTCAACTACTACTTCCTTTCGCAATTTCTCAGCTCAAGACTCATGAACGAGGACAACGCCAACCATCTCGTTTCGCAGGTAATTGCAGGTCAGATCGAACAGAGCGAGGTCGAAGTTCGTAACGCCACGATCACTTCGATGGCGGAGGAGACAGTCGCCGGAGCCAGGATGTCGCGCGGCACCGCTTTGGTCAACATCGACCGGCTCTACTCCCCAACCAACTCCCACGAGCCCCGTACGGAGCATTGGCTGCTCTCCGTGACGTACTACCTGGACCCGAGACAGGTGAACGAAGAGGCCCGTATCTTTCCCCAATTTGAAACGATCAACCCATTGGGGATGACCATTACCGAGTTCCACGAGAACCGGATGTCGGTTGAGCCTCTGCAACCGGGACCGGTGCAAAAAACGCCCGGTGTTCCCACCAGTTCAAGCATCCCGAACACGCCGGGAACAATCGCAGGAGTGCCCCGGTGAGCTACGAACTGATCCTTCCATTCTTTCCCGAAGAACTCCGCGCGTTGCTGCGTGATCCGTCCATCTCGGACCTGATGATCAACGGCACCATGGGCGTCTATGCGGACAAGGGTGGCGTGTTGCAAGAGATCCCGCTGTCGCAGCCCTATACCAACGACAAACTCCAGCAGGCCATCCAGCGCATTGCAAGGCTTCTAGGCCAGGACCTCACGACTCAAAACGCGATCCTGAATACACGCTTGCCGGACGGCTCGCGTGTGGCCGTGGTCGGTGCTCCATCTTCGATCAACGGCCCGTCCCTCACGATTCGGAAGTTCAATCGATGGTTCTCTTCCGACGAATTGATCGAGTCGGGGAGTATGCCCCGTGAGGTTCGAGACACCGTCGTCCAGTTCATGAGCGAACGCAAGAACGGTATCATTAGCGGCGGAACCGGATCAGGAAAGACCACCCTGATGAAGGCCCTCTTGGACCACATTCCGGCTCACGAACGGCTGGTCATCATCGAGCAACCAGCCGAACTGAAGGTGTCTCATCCCAATGCCGTTCGTTGGGAGGCAGTCGAAGCCATTCCCGGTCAAGTTGCCATTACCGCGAGCGAGTTACTTGCCGCCGCACTTCGTCATCGGCCCGACCGCATCATCTTCGGAGAGATTCGCAACGAGTCAGGCTACGACTTGCTCCAGGCGATGAACACCGGACACAGCGGAACGCTGAGCACGATCCACGCGAAGTCGGCATGGGATGCGTTGAGCCGCCTCTCCAATCTGGCCCTGAGTGCGCGGCCTAATCTCAATCATGAGTTCATGCGATCGGAGACTGCAGAAGCGATCGACTTCGTTCTCTATTGCGAGAGAGATCACACTGGCAGGCGTCGCGTCCGAGAGCTGATCCAAGTCAACGGCTACGACCACGCGGACCAAAGCTTCCTGACCGAGGACATCTACCGAGCTTCCGCAGACTAACCAGCAAGAGAACCGAACCCAGATCGAGGTCACTTCCATGCAGCATCCTGCCGCCCCTTCCGGCTGCACAGTCCAACTCGTCCCGAAAGCGCCCGCGTGCCGAATCCGAGCAGCGAGACGAGCAACGGAACACGCTCGAAGCCGTCCTCAAACGGAGCCCATGCCAGCCGCGTTGAGCTGCGGTTTGGACGAACTTCTACCCGCCGAGGAGCTGAGGGTGACTTCGGCCCAGTGTATGTCTGCCGTTCCTTTTCCCGTCCTCTACTCGGTTCACGCTTCGGGGCCAAAACCGGCGCCCGGCGGCTCGGCGCTCTTCTGCTTCGGCTATGCCGCCCTACGGGTTACGGTTTCCCGCTACGCCGGACCCTCCGCAAATGCAGAGCTTGGCACTTGGGAGCCGGGCCCACTCGCCGGCTGCGCCATGTGTAACCCGAGCAGGATACGGGAAATCAACGAAACGGAGAACACCACCATGTACCAGAACAAAGTCACCCTCATCGGATTCCTCGGCAACGACGCAGAAGTTCGCACCAACGACAACCGCAGCTTCACCACCATGTCGCTGGCAACCAAGAGCTCCTACAAGAAGGACGGCAAGTACATCTCGCACACGGAGTGGCACCGTTGCATCGTCTTCGGCAAGCTCGGAGAGTTCGCCGGCACGCTAGCGAAGGGCGCTCATCTCCAGGTCGAAGGCGAGTTGCGCAGCCGGGAGTACGAGGCTAAGAAAGTCGGCAAGAAGCCAGCCCAGAAGAAGACCGTCTGGGAGATCCGGGTGAACTCGATCCTCAAACTGGATCGGGCCGCGAAAGCGAGCTCGGAGGACTCGGAGCAGGAAGACGCTCCGCAGGAGGAAGTAGCCGAATAGGCCGCTTCCTTATCTCTCAACCGGGAGCTCGGGTCATACGGGCTTCCATCTCCCTCTGAGGTTTGCGATGAGCACACAGATTGCCCGCGAGTTTCTAACCCGTTGCTTCCGTCCCGGCGAGACAATCGCTGTACTGCTACGCCGTGAAGAACCCGCAAAGGTGACGCAGCGGATCGTTTCGCTTGAGACGGTGCTGGCGTCCAGGTATCTCGGCTGGCTTGCCTACGAGAACGCCAGCGGCATGAACGTCTATGTCGCCGCTAATCCGCTCCTGCCCGGAAGCCGCAAGCGCACCAAGGAGAGCATCGCCGAAGTTCGTCAGTTATATCTCGACATCGACTTTGACGGAGAAGCTCGCCTGACTGCATTGAGAGCTTCCGAAGCTGTGCCGACGCCGACCGCAATACTCGGCACGTCGCCGGGCAAGTATCAGGTTCTCTGGCGTGTCCATGGCTTTGACTTCGAGCAGCAGGAAGCCATGCTTAAGCAGCTCGCTACGGCCTTCGGTGGCGATCCTGCCTGTACCGATCGCAACCGGGTTCTTCGACTCCCCGGGTTCTACAATCGCAGGTACGTTCCGGCTCATGCCGTCACGGTTGAGTACCCGTGCGATGCAGTGTGGAGTCTCGGCGACTTTCGTTTCTATATGGATGTGCTTTCTTCGCGCACAAAGGTTCCAGTAGTCCGCTCCGCGAAGCAGACACATTCGGAGCAGGATTGGGCTTGGGTTCTGACGGAGCTTTCGAGCGGGCAAGATGCGGCAGTGATTACACAGACACTAGCTTCGCGCCGCTCCGATAAATCCAACCCGCTCTACTACGCGCAGCGCACTGTGGACATTGCTTCCGCTCGTCTCTGGCTGACGGAAGGTACGTCGATTGAGGATGTGATCGCCGAGCTCGAAGACCGACGCCGCTCACAGATCAACGCGGCACTCTGCTCCGCTCGTGCCCGCGAAATTGCTGTGACGGCACAACAGATGATCCGGCGTAAATAGTTGATTGATCTACCACCCACAAGGAGAACACCCATGCCCCTACTTGAAGTCGTGCAAACCAAACAGATCAGCGCTTCCATCCGGCTCACCGACACGACCGCAATCCAGGTCGATCAATACGCTCATTTCATTCGTGCCTGTGCCGACGATGTCGTCGAACAGGCACTCGCTTATGTCTTCAGTAAAGATCGTGACTTCCAGGACTTCCTGAAGACACCGGAAGCCCGTCAGGTCGTCTCTACGCTTCGCGTGCGAAAAGCTCCGGCAATCAAGGCCCCTGAGCTTCCGGCTCAGAGACCTACTCCGGCCTCCACTCCAGCAGCTTCTTCATCTGCAAAGGGCGCATGACTCTCCGCCGACTTCCGTGGCAGGTCCACAACGGTGCTGCGCACCGGGAGGAGATTGACACTTCACCCCTGAAAGGGTGGTGCAAAGATTCCCATAGGAACCCTCGCAGAAACAATGACTTGCACACCATCAGGTTCCTATAGGAATCCGAATCTGGAGTCCCGAAATGCCAGAAGCTACGCCAAATATCGCGCTTGACTTGAATGAACGTATCCAGCGTTCTCGGGGCCGAAGCGGGCGCACTTTCTCCGCGAACGTGAAGCTGACCAGATCAGAGCTAACTACGGTTGAGGGCAGAGCCCGAGCGGAGCAGAAGGCACTCGGAGAATGGGCGCGTGAAGTGCTGCTGCGCGAAGCGCGTAGCACCGGGACAGACGCTCTTTTCTCTGAGGTCGTCGCGTTACGCATGATGCTCAACGAACTCCTGCGGCCGGTGTGCTGCGGCCAGACCATTAGCGCCGATACATTCGACGCGCACCTCTCCAATATCCGCCAAACAAAGCAGCAAGTCGCTCAGGACATCCGGCAACAATACGCCGAGACCAGCGGCAAGGAGCGATAGACCATGACAACGCAATGGGGACGAAAAGAAACGATCGTTTGGCCACCGCACGCGCCGGTCTATACCTACATGGCGGTAGTGTCTGGGTTCATCTGCCTGTGCCTCTTCGGTCTACAACAGCTTCGAAACCTGCCCACTTTGCAGCATTCATACTGCACCGAATATCTGCGTTCGAGTGTGGGAGCCCAGTTTCGGCAGTCTGGCAAATACGCGCTGATCTACGTCAGCGGAGGAAGCCAGAAACCCAGACTGGCGTTGCCTGCCGACTTCGCTCCTGGCCAGATGACCCTAGCGGACGGCCGCGTCATCGACGCACAATTCTCAGACCTAGCAGTCGCACACGGCCTTCAGGACTCCCGGCGCGGTAAGCCGCAAACATACGTTGATGCCTCCTTAGCGAGATGGCTCAGCAGCGCCATCTATGAAGGAAAAGGCTTGGTTGCAGTCTTCCGCATCGCGCTTTTCGAAGGGACATTTGTCGTCATCCTGTTTCTCGTTTTTGGTGTCCGGTACGACGTGGCTAGGTTCAAGCAGCTCAAATATGGGCGACGCTTGCGCGGCCCCATCCTTGTCTCCCCGACAGAGTTTAACAAGACGCTGAAAGGAGACGGGCTCGGCATTCAAACCGACCGGAAAGGCACCATATTGAAGCTGCCGCTTCGTGCCGAAGCAAAGCATATTCAGATCATGGGCGACACAGGCACCGGTAAGTCAACTCTACTGATGCAGATGCTCCAGCAGATCGAGCACCGAGGGGAGAGCGCAATCGTCTATGACCCAGCCGGCGAATTCACGGAGAGATTCTACAGTCCGAAGCGCGGCGACTGGATATTGAATCCGCTGGATGCGCGTTCTCCCTACTGGACGCCCGCGAGCGAACTGCGGAACCCAGCCGAGGCCCGCACCATCGCTACGTCTCTTTATCAGCCGATGAACGACAAAAAAGGTGAGTTCTTTACCGACGCACCGCAAAAGATATTTGCTCACTTGTTGAAGTACCGACCATCGCCGCAGGAGCTTGTGCAATGGATGTCAAACGAAGACGAGATCGACCGCCGTGTGGAAGGAACGGAACTTGCCCAAATCATCGCTAAGGGAGCGCAACAGCAACGAAGCGGTGTCCTCGGCTCGCTCGGCTTGATCGCCGACAGCCTGCGCCTACTGCCGACCAAGGCCCAGGCAAACGGGCGGGAGTGGAGCGCGAATGAGTGGTCCAAAAAACGCGAGGGATGGATCTTCTTGACATCCACAGAAAATACCCAGGAGGCGTTGCGACCGCTGCATTCGTTGTGGCTCGACTCGCTGGTATTGCGGCTGCTGACTACGCCGCAGCCCGGACAGCGGCGGGCGTGGTTCGTAATTGACGAGCTTGCCAGCCTGCAGCGGCTGCCGCAGTTCCACACCGCACTGACGAAGGGACGGAAGAGCAACAACCCGATCATCTTTGGCTACCAGGGGAAGGCCCAGCTCGAAGTCATCTACGGCCATCTTGCGGAGGTCATGCTCTCCCAGCCGTCCACCAAATTCGTTCTGAAAACCGCCGAGCCGAAAGCTGCGAAGTGGGCGTCCGAGCTTATCGGCGAGATTGAGATCGAACGCGTCAGAGAGACCGTCGCGGATGGCAAACGCCAAGGCAAAAGCTTCATGATGGACCGGCAGATCGAGCCGTTGGTCATGAGTTCCGAAATTGAAGGATTGGCCGACCTCCATTCGTTTGTGAAGCTCGGAAACTACGTTTCGCGCTTTTCCTTCCCCCCTATGGAGCTTAAGAAAATTGCCGAGGGCTTCGAGCTTCGTGCCGTGGCGGAATCCGACCTTTGGTTTGATCCGCTTCACCCGAGGATGCCCAGTGGCGGCGAGGTGACAACGACACCGCCGTCAGGTCAGGATGTGAACGCGCTAGCGCTGAAGCCCGGGCAAAACGGCAAGCGAGCGGCCTCACAAGAATTATTCGAAACCGGAGCGAATACACCGACAGTTACGTTGCCGCAGACTGCTTCCCAACACAGCAAAGCTCTTTGAGGTCCGCCATGCTAACGATCTCCAAACCACTTAGCTCCAGCCAGGCAAAGACCTATCACGCCTTTGAATTCACATCGGAGACGCAGAGCTATTACCAAAAGGGCGGAGCGGTGGAGGGCGAGTGGCAAGGTCAGCTTGCAGGCTGCTTTGGACTTTCAGGTCCCGTATCAGCAGAGAGCTTTGCCCGGCTTGCCGAGGGTCAGCACCCGCAGACCAGCGCTGAATTGGTGAAACACCGCCACTCCCATGAGTACGCCGCCCCGGATGGCAGCGTGACGAAATCGGTGGAGCATCGGGCGGGGTGGGATGCGACCTTTTCCGCACCCAAATCCGTCTCGCTGACCGCCTTGGTAGGCGGTGACGATCGGGTACGGGAAGCGCACCGCGCCGCCGTGACAACCGCGCTCTACGAAGTGGAACGCTACACGCAGGCGAGGATCGGCGGGAATCACGCCGCTGAGACAACAGGCAAATTTGTCGCCGCGAAGTTCGAACACGACACGGCGCGACCGGTGAACGGCTATGCCGCACCACAGCTCCACACTCATGCCGTCGTGTTCAACATTACCGAGCGGGCGGACGGTAGCAGCAGGGCCGTTCAGCCGCAAAGCTACTTCGAGAGCCAGGCCTACGCGACGGCGGTTTATCAGGCTGAACTTACCTCCCAACTCCGCAGGTTTGGCTACGAAATCGAGGCAGGCAAAAGCGGAGCACCGGAGATTAGGGGCTACACGCAGCAGTATCTTGACGCTTCGAGCGTCCGGTCCCAGCAGATCAAAGAACATCTCGAAAAGATCGGCCGCACCGGCCCGGCTGCCGCCCAGATTGCCGCACACGTCACCCGCGATGGCAAACGGATTCTTACGCCCGTCGAGGTGCTAGCGGCGCACCAGGAGATTGCGGCTCAGCATGGCAACCAGGCCGAGCGCGTCATTGCGGAGGCTCGCACTCGCGCTCAGAGCCAGGGACAGATCCCGGATGGCGCAGCAGCTGCGCGGCAAGCCGTAACCTACACGCGAGCGAGCAACTATGAGCGAGAAGCCGTCGTCGATGAGCGTGTTCTGATGCGTGACGCGTTACGCCGTGGCATGGGAGAAGCGACCTACGGCCAGGTGCGAGCCGAGTTTGACATGCGTGCCGAGCGCGGAGAGTTCCGCCAGCTTGCTGGGACTAAACACGCAACCGGACGCAGCTTCACTACCCCGGAAACCATTGCCGAGGAGCGGGCGAATGTCGCGCACATGCTTCGCGGACGCGATTCATTGGAGCCAATCGCCACCGTCGATCGAGCGCGGGGGCAGGCTGCCAGCCGAGCATTCCTGAACGAGGCGCAACGCACCGTGATCCAGGAGGTACTTACCAGTCGAGACCGGGTGCAGGGCTTGCAGGGACTGGCCGGCACCGGCAAAACGACAACCCTAGAGGCGATTCGCGAAGGAGCAGAGAAAGGCGGCTACGCAGTCGAGGGCTTCGCCCCTACCGCCCGCGCGGCGGCGCAGCTTCGCGATGCGGGCGTAAACGCAACGACGCTCCAGGGTTTCCTTGCCCGAGGCAAGCAGGGCAGCACAGCGGGCGATCCCGCCAGCCGGCATCTCTACCTGCTCGATGAATCGAGTCTGGCCAGCACCAAGCAGATGAAGGCGTTTCTGGACAAGATCGAGCCGCAAGACCGAGTACTACTCATCGGCGACACGCGCCAGCACCAGGGCGTCGAGGCCGGCAAGCCCTTCCAGCAACTCCAGGACGGCGGGCTGCGCACGGCGCAACTCAACCAGATTATCCGCCAGAAAGACCCGGGCCTGCTTAAGGCGGTCGAGCTGCTGGCCAGCGGCGAGTCGGCCGCAGGAGTCCACCTGCTGGCAGAGCAGGGCCGGGTTACGGAAGTCGCGCGCCCGCAGGAACGCTATGGTTCTATCGCCAGGAACTACGCCGCCAAGCCGGAGAACACCATCATCGTCTCCCCTGACAACCGCAGTCGGCAGGAAATCAACCAGGCCGTGCGAATGGAATTACAGATCCGGGGCGTCATCGCGGCGGAAAACCAGACTTTCCACACGCTCGATAACCGGTCCGACATCACCGGAGCCGACCGTGCATGGGCTGTGCGCTACCAACCCGGCAACGTCGTCCAGTACACCACCGGCAGCAAAGAACTTGGCATCGAGCGCGGCAGCTCCGCCACCGTGCTCTTCACCAACGCCCGCGAAAATACCGTAACCGTCGAGAAACAAGACGGCCAAACCGTCACCTACAATCCCCAGCGGCTTCGCGGCGTCAACGTCTCTGAGACCGCACAGCGCGAGTTCGCCAGCGGCGACCGTCTCCAGTTCACGGCGCCCGACAAGAAGCTGGGCATCGTCCGGCGCGAACTGAGCACCATCACGAAGCTCAGCAGTGACGAAATTACGGTGAAGCTGGACGGCAAAGATGGCCGAACCCTCACCTTCGATCCGAAGGAGTTTCGCTCATTCGATCATGGCTACGCCGTTACGTCGCACAGCGCTCAAGGGCTGACCACCGACCGCGTTCTCGTTAACATTGACACGGACGGCCCGCGTGGACTCATCAACAGCCGGCTTGCGTATGTCGCGATCTCGCGCGCGGCTCACGAGGCGCACATTTACACCAACGACGCTCGCAGCCTTGCCGTCGCGCTTAGTACCGAGTACAGCAAGACTTCGGCAGTAGAATTCCGCCCTACTTCCCAGACACAGGAGCCTCAACAGCGCACGCACGGACAACGTAGGCCAGAAACCGCAGCGGTGAAGCAACCGCTACCGCTGCAGCAGCCTAGCCCAGGTTTGGGTCTAGGACTCAGCCTCTGATAACGATCCATGGGACTCATTGCAGTTCAGAAGGCATCCCAAAAAATATCGAATGCAGGTCACGGTGATGTCAGATTGGACAAAGGGTGTTTCTTTCGTCCTCATGTACCCTCCGAAGCTTGCGTTTTATGTCACTTCTCTCCCTAGCGCCAATGAAGAGCCGCCCAGATTGCCTCTTGGGGGTGCGTGTGCTATAAATTTCCAGAAACTGCGACGCAAGCAGAATGCTTTTCACCTCTCAGCCTCTTGTGGAGGGCGGCAACGCAGAGAATCCAGATCGCCTGGCTCCTCTGTACGTCTTGGAACGAGTAGTAATGCTTGTTGCGCCTTCGGTGATAACGGCTCAGGCCGGTAAGCGGAAGGGGATGCGCCAAGAGCACAGATTGTGCCCTTAGCACCTCGGTTATGACAACAACTGTCGCAATCGAGGTTCCGGTCAATCCGGCGGTGATGCCTCGTTTGCCCACCAGTGCTAAGGAGCAGCAAATGACCTACTCAGAAGAAAATATCCTCCCCCGCCCCGTCGAAGCTTTGCCCGAGTATGCCAACGCGCGTTCGCGTCAAACGCTTCAGGAGAAGCTCAAGCTCGCCTTTCGTCTGTCGGAAGAGGCTGCTGTGACTATTGCAAACGCAGTCGTCGATCCCCCTGAGGTTCGGAAAACAGTTGGTGATCCACTGGACGCCGGCGTTGAAGAGATTGCAGTTCCCGGTGGCACGTTGCTTGGCATCCGCACGAGCGTTTGGGCACGCCGTGTGATGCCCGATCCTCGCAATCCTCGTATTTTGCCGGCTCGTCGGCATCCTTTCGCCGTGGACCCAGGAACAGGTGGTGAAGAATCCCGATTCAGGCCACTCCCTGAGCCAAAGCCCCTTGTCACCAAGCGCCCAGAGGATGCTGAACTTTGCGTGGACCTCGAAAGCCGTCATCAACTGGTCTGGGCATCTCAGCAAGCTGCAAAATACGTTTTAGCTGAAAACGACTGGCGCTCTTCTATTGCCTCGCAAGGTGTCATGGAGGCTGTGTGGCTCGTCGCAACTACCTATGACCACGCAGATGGATCCGATGCAGTAACTGCTCTCACCACGGTTGAGGGATCGTCACGCCTTACAGCGGTTCACGACTTGCTGAAGGTTAAATCGGCTGATGTCCCTTACGACGAGCAGGAAGTCAAACTTCGGAACCTCTACAAGAAGTTGAATGAGCGCTTTGAAGCTGGCCCAAACGGTGAGGACCAGATCGCACTTAGGTGTGAACGTATCCCTGCCCTCATTCTTGTAGGGTTCCGAAGGCATCCATCTGGGAGTACAGGATTCGCTACTGCCGTGAAATCGATGGTCGCTCTCCGTCATGTAGACCCTCCGAAACCTTGGGGACCGGGGCCAGAAAACGAGTCCCTCGCAGACGAGGTTCTCGACGAACTCTCTCGTCAAAATCTCATCTCCGTTACAAAGCGGGATTACTTCGCCGGTTCCTGCACTCGTGCAGAAGCCAAAGCCGCGCACCTCTCGGAAGACCCGGCAATCCGCGCAGCGCAGATCGTCGAGCTCTTTCTGGTCAAGAACGATCCAGCTATTGTTCAAGCGATTCGTGTTGCAGTCACCAGCCAGTCAACCAGGAAGCGTATTTCGCCCAGCCTGATGAACGAGCTTGCAACGGCACTCATCCTGCGGGCAGTTGCCGACGACCCGTCGAAGGCGGATCAGATTCGCCGGTACATGAAGCATGCCTTCGGCAAGGCATCGCACCGCGAATACTGGACGGGAACGGACCGGGCAATTGAGCAGCTTACTACAGCGGCCATGGATGAAGTTCATCAATCCCTTGCCGGGGCCGGTGGACACGATCCTGGACCGGCGTCGCTGGAACTGGCTGTTCGCGCCGCATACCCGCTGATTGTCTCTGGAAAGCTAAATGCGGATAGGGGCACGAACAATAACGAGCAGCCTGATCGCCGGACACCGGGTGAAGTGCTTGATGCGATGCGGCAAACGTCGCAAGGCGTGCATCAGTTGGCGCAAGCCGTAAGGGATTTTGCGAGTAGGCGGCAAATCCGCGCGGTCGGAGAAGATGGTCAAGTGAAGCAGCTCTCAGATAAATCTGGAGAGCAGGTTGTCAACGACATCTATTTGCGTGAGGAATATCCACCCGCAGGCAAGGTGCGTGCTCCGCGTCCTGGCGATACCCCGACAGACCACTACGATAACCGTCTTAGTGAACTTTCTACGGCAGTCGATAAACTCACAGCGGCGTTCGACGCTCTTGCCGGTGTTGCCGGGGATGATGGACGCCCCCTGGTAGACGCTACCGGAGTGGACGGGAAGTTGGCCGAGATCTGGCGCGGTCAGCTCAAGCATATCGACGAAGAACTGTTGATGTGGGGCCGGACTTTTCAACGTCGTTACCGTGCAACGGCGCAAGCAGCGGAACAACCCGTTCACGCCGAAGATGAAGGCATCGACGACCAGGAGGCAGATGTTTATGCAGATGCCGAGAACTGGGATGAACCGGTGCCGGTCAATGGATAGCAACTACCGGTGCGCTCGCAACCTCTTGCGAGCTCACCGCGGACTTCTGCTCTGCGATCTCTTAATCCCAGCCCACGCCAACGTGACATGGGGGTAGACAGGTGACCATCAACCCAAAAGCGAAAGGACTCTACACCATGGCAGACAAACGTATGTTCGTCGAGCAACGTCCTGAAGGAGATTATGCGGTGAGACGGCCTAACTCTGAAAGGGCCAGCGCTGTACTTCCGACCCAAGCCCAAGCAATCGAAAGGGCGAAACAGCTAAATCCAGGCGATTCTCCGCTGGTTGAGCGAGTCCGTCACACGTCTGCGGGAAAGCCGGATCAGTGGCGTAAACCGTAACGAACAGAAGGGCACCCTTGGGGGTGCCCTTTACCTCATTCGTCTTTCATTCGCCTATACTCAAATCAGCCAACTCTGCTTTGTTACACGATAGAAAGACAGTCTCCATAGGACCCAATGAATCCAGGTCATGAACAGATACTAACGCTCAATATGCAGGAAGACTTTGCTGGCAAGCTCGCCGCCGGTCGTCCTGTACAAGCGATAGCTGAACTGATTTGGAACGGCCTCGATGCCGAGGCAACGCGGATTAAAGTCACTGCCGAAACCGACGAGCTACGCTTACGGTCCATCACGGTTCATGACAATGGTCATGGGATGTCGCATCAAGAGGCAGAGCGTTATTTCCAGAATCTGGGGGGCTCCTGGAAGAAAAGTACCAATGCTTCGAAGAACGGGCTACGCCATCTCCATGGAAAAGAGGGGCGCGGTCGTTTGCGAGCGTTGGGCATCGGACGCGTGGCAGAGTGGTCGATTGTCGGCAAGAACATTGAGGGAAATCTCGAAACATTTCAAGTCACTATCATCCGCGATGACGTGAGAACAGCAATAATCACCGAGGCTGTTCCAGCTCCAAAGGGGGAGAGGCAAGGAACCCGTGTTCGAGTCTCTGAGATGGACAAGGATTGGCAACTGGACGCGCCTGGCGTCACTCAGGAGGTTTCTGAGTCTTTCGCTCTGTACATGACCGAATATCCTGATGTCTCGATAATTTTTGATGGGGCTACGATCGATCCTTCGGCTGCGATCTCCAATAAGAATACCTATGATCTCGCACCGATCAATGCTGGAGAATCCTCGTTCCCCGCTGTATTAGAGGTGATCGAGTGGAAGCGATCTACTGACCGCATGCTCTACCTGTGCGACGAGGGAGGCCTGCCTCTCCATCGGATCCTCCCGATGATCCATGCTCCAGGCTTCGAGTTCTCAGCCTATCTAAAGAGCGCTTACAATTCACTCCTGAATCAAAGAGGAACTCTTGAGACGGGCGAGCTTGATGCCGCCTTAGCAAAAGCAGTGGAAGATTCAAAAGAGCGCCTCCGCGCTCACTTCAAAGCGAGGGAGGCAGAAGGCACACGCTCATTGGTCGAGCGATGGAAGCAGGAAGCGGTCTATCCCTACAAAGGTGATCCTCACACGCCTGTTCAGACGGCGGAACGGCAGGTCTTCGACATTGTTGCCCTAAGCGTCGCAAGTGCCCTACCCAATTTTGAAGAGCAGGATACCCGCAATAAGCGTTTCCAGATGCGGATGCTCAGACAGGCAATAGAGAAGAGCCCTGAAGAGGTGCAGCTCATCATGAATGAGGTGCTGGGCCTGCCGAAGATCAAACAGGAAGAGCTGGCAAAACTTCTTCGGAGAACAACCCTTTCAGCCGTAATCAGCGCCGCAAAGATGGTCGCGGACAGATTAGAGCTTCTCGCCGGTTTGGAAGCTATGTTGTTTGACACAGACCTGAAAAAGACATTCAAAGAACGTTCCCAACTCCACAAGATCCTTGCCGAGAATACCTGGATCTTCGGGGAACAGTTTGCTCTGACACTCAGCGATAAGTCGTTGCACGAGGTTTTAAAGAAACATCAACAGGAGACCGGCTCAGCTCAGATCAATGGCAAGAAAGTGAAGCGACTAGACGGCAGAACCGGGATCATTGATTTGTTTCTTACGCAGAGGATACCAACGCCGCGAGCTGACGAGCATGAGTACCTAGTTGTTGAGCTTAAAGCACCATCGGTGAAGGTGGGTCCTAAAGAGACAGGACAGCTCCGTTCGTATGCCTATGCTGTCCAGGATGATGAGCGCTTTAGAAATATGAAGGTTCGGTGGGAGTTTTGGGTCGTTTCCAACGATATGACACCAGCGGCGATCCAAGAGGTAACGAGCATTGATCGCCCTTACGGGATGCTCGACCGCAAGATGAACTGCAATCTTTGGGTGCGAACATGGTCAGAGATCCTCAACGAAAGCCGATCACGTCTTCAACTCTTCGAGAAGGAACTGAACTACAACGCAGACAAAGATGACTCTCTGGCATTCCTGCGCTCCACCTACGCTAAGTTTCTTCCATCTGAAACTGACCCCACCCCTGAGTAGTTTGCTCACGAGGCGTTTTTGAGGATCAGGGCCAAAGGCGAACATTCTCGCACGCCTCCCCAGCAGCTTTACTTCATGGGCTTACGCTCGGGTCCGCTATCGGCAAATATGAGTCCTCGCATTGTCAGTGCACACGGTAAGCGGTCCGTTCTCTGCCAAAAGAAATCCATTCGCTGAGTCCTTGTATGGCACTCGACGCATCCAGACTCAGAACAGTGTTGACGTTCTGATCTTCTTGGTCTTTTTCGTGCGAATTAGATTCGCGATCGGCTCCATTCCTTCTGAGCCCTTGAGGTCCGCGGCCGAGATCAGAGGACCAGAGCAGACAAGCTCCAGCAGTTCGGCTTGCTGAGGCTCCAGGTCGATCAGAAGGCCGAGAATGTTGAGGACGTTCAGCAGCTCGGTGGTGTACTCAGGGAGCCAATGGTCCGGCTGAATGTCTCCGAGGACGGACGGCTTTCGTCGATCTCCAATGATGGGACGCTCACGATTTCGCTTGCGATAGCTGAACCATTGCGTAAGAACCTGCTTGCCCGATACCTCATAGGCCCACATCGCCGGCGTCACGTTGTCTATGAAACCATGACCAACGAGCAGGCGCTGCTTGCCGGTATCGTAGCCGAGGGTGTCCGGCATTTCCTCGGATGATTTGGAGATCGCCCCTTCTTTGGGAATACCTGGGCGGCGCTCCTCGGGTAAGCGCGGCGGCTGGGCAGGCCGACCGTGCTCGGGATCGATCATGCGTTCGCCAAAGGTATGAAGCCAGATCACTTTGCGTCCGACCTCAACTGCTCTCTGAAATAGTCCTGCATCCATCGTAAAAGGAATCCGAAGGCCGGGTGTTGATAGGTCTTCCTTGAAATGAGTCGTGTAGGCCGGATTTGCGGCAATCGCAGCGATGTACGAGAAAAGTAACTCCGCCGTCACGGCCAAGCTGTAACGTTCCGCAAGCGACGTGAGAACGGCGGGCTTTACGTTCTGTCCGGTTAATCCCGCATCTGCATGGAGGGGAAATACACGACCGCCGCGACCGTTGTAGTGGTCAAGGTCAGGGATGCTCCCTGTAAAGGTTAGAGCAGGCCCATTGGAGGGAGACGTGCGGGATACAACAGTGAGGAATATTTGTTCTTTTGAACGAACTTCCCAAAGCTCAGGATTCGGCCTGTTTATAAGGCGCTTGTCTGGAATGATGTACTGCCGATCGAAAGATCTATAGCCGTATCGAATAGGCGCCTCAATAGCCTCTTTGTCATTTCGAACTGAGGTACTTCTTGGAATAAACCCAGCTAGAGCATCTTTTAACACACGAGCGCTGTGCCGGTCTCCTACTTGTCCCTCCACCATGTGCGGAAGGAAAAGGTCGTCCATTTCAGTTGGCTTAGCCGCCTTCAATTTGGTCCAACGAGCTTCCAGCGACAGCGCGTCTGGTGCGATCACCCAAGTGCGGCCAGGCATCACGCCCGACCCGTTCCAAAGAAAGAGGTCTTCCAGTCTTGGGAACTCGCTCCACGCTCCCGTCGAGGCTGGCAAAAAGGGTGCCCGCGCTTCAGCAGGACATGGAACCCAAGCCTTACTTGCCAATCGCATCGCCGCGAGAGCACTGAACTTTACTTCGCGTCTTCCTTTTGGAAGCGCCTGGAAATGGACGGCAGCCAGAGCACTGGTCTTCTTCTCTGAACGGGAAGCCATAACGATGCAGACCGGCTGCTGAACTCCCTGAAAGATGCGAGTGTTCACCTCTGGCTGGTGACCCTCTGGAGAGCAGTCGATTACCCAGATGTCGTCACACGTCTCGCGCAGGTAAGCGCGCATCTTTTGAAAACCCGGTCCATTCAGAAAACCGGCTACCGTAATAAAGCAAACGATGCCGTCGTGAGGGCCAGGCTTCTTCCCATCGCCGATATCAAAGACCTTCCAGGTCGCCCAACGCCAGAAGTAAATGTACAGATTCCGCAGATGTTTGCTGTGCGCTCCCGCACCCCAGGCGGCCGGAGGCATCCAAGCCTGCAGTGGAGCCGGTATCTTCGAGTTCTTCGCTCCGCTTTCAACCCAGCTCCCCTTGCCCTTCGCTTTCTCCTTGTATGGCGGGTTGCCGATCACAAACGGTGATGGTTTCGTCGCGCATGATCTTGTTGGCATCTTTGCGTTGATTCGCGATGGGTGCAAGCATGGCGGGAATCCAGCCGGACTCTTCTTCGGGATCGCTCAGGGTGTTCGTAACGTACATGCGCGGCGCGATCTTTGGCGTCGATCCAGTCAGCTCCACAACCTCAGCCAGAATGCGAAGCTGCGCCACAGCGAATGGGCCCAATTGCATCTCGAACGCGATCAAGCGCTTCAACGCTTCCTGAATGGCGGCAGGAACCGCGCCCTCTCCTTCGTCCGCTCGGACCGTCTCAGCGATGCTGCGCAGCACTCCTAGAACAAAGGTGCCGGTTCCAGTGGCGGGATCGGCCAAAGTGACGGCAGACGCGGCTAGACCCGCCTGAAGGCCAAATCGTGGGGATTTCAGCGCCTCATTCACTAGGCCGACCATTGCGCCGACTACCTCCGGCGGCGTGTAGTACGAGCCGGTCTGTTTGCGGAGATCGTTGTCATAGACTTCGAGAAAGTCTTCGTAGAAGTAGAGCCACGCGTCAGGATTACCCTTGCTGATCTTGTCCCAGTCAACCGCATCGAGCACTCGGATGAGTGTTCCAAGAGCTGTTTTCAAGGTCTCTTGGTTCGTAGCATTGTCTGTCAACAACCTCAGCGCGGCTCCGATAAGGGAGCTTGTCTTTGCCAGGTCACTCGCTACCTTTTGAAGACCGGTGGACAATTCAATCTTCTTGGCTCGTGCCATGAGCAGACCGAACGTGACTGCCTGCGCATATCCGTCGGCAAACCGCGCATCCGTGGCTTCAGGGAAGAGAAGTTTGCGCCAATCTTCTGCGAGGCTCGTCAGTGCTTCACTCTTCAACGCAAGCTGCTCCGTAACCTCATCGCGAAGCAGGCGACAGAGGCGAGCGGTCGTATGCGCAAGTTCCTTGGCACTACGTGGCGGCACCGGCTGCCAGCGAAGGAAGCTCTCAAAGAGCGCGGCGAAGCCGGGAGGCGGAGCCAGTTTCTTGCCCGCGCTCTCGACATCGCCGATAAGGGTCAGAATAGGGCTCGCAAGCTCCCCATTCTGCCAGAGACTAAACGCGTTGCCGTCTGTGTAGAGCAGGTTGGGCAACGACCTTAGACGTTCCCACTGGTCTCGATCATGAGGGTCCTTGAACTTGCGTGGATCGGCACCCTTTCCCGGTGCTTTCAGTTCTACAAAGCCGATCAGAGCATTGTGTACAGTGACGGCATAATCGGGACGCGTCTTGAGGCTGGCGACCGATGATTCGCCCACTGCTTCCACGCCATTCGAAAGGTTCGCGAGGACCGCCATATTCTTGAGCAATCCTTCAAATGGCGCCCGAAGCTGATCTTCCGGCTGCCCCGCAGCTCCCACATTGGCCAGCTTGCCCTTCGCCATCTCCCCGAAGAAAGATGTCGCAGTTTCCACGGTGAGACTCATTCCGCCTCCCCCATCGATTTCGTGCTACTTGGCATCCGGCATCTTGTACTCGACGATTGCAATCTGGCCGTCCTCAATTCCTACTTCGATCACTGTGTTAATCAATCCACGTTCCCCTACGTGATCCAACACGGCTCTCAGCAGCTCCCTCTGTAAGGCGGGCACCACATTTGGAATCACGATAATCAGTCCAGCATGGATCGAAACTTGTGCATACAAACGACGGAAATCGACGGCGTTGTTCGTTACAAGGGTATAGTCCCGCTCTTCCGCTCGGCGGAGCACGTCATGATCTTTCCAGCCCTGCATCCCGAGATACACCACGTGGTAAGCCTCATGGTTTCTCTCTTGAGCCACATCCACCAAGGATGTGTGTAAACACTCGTCGATCAAGAAAGTCATTAGGGCACCGTCGCTGCGAGAGGACGCAACGACTTTCTAACTTGGGCACCTCCCTGGGATTGTGTCCACGGCCGAGATGCTGGACGGCCGCGGCGTGGATGAGCTGAGGCATAGAGCCGCGCCAAGCGAACTTGTTCGGTGTTAAGTGATGGATAGCCCTCAACGATCTCTTCGGGACTTGCTCCCTGCGCCAGCATGTCGGACAAAGCGCCCACAGGTATGCGCGTACCAGCGATGACGGGTACACCGCCCATCACAGCGGCATCGACTGTCACCATCTGTTCGGCCTGCTTTAGCTCGTCGATGCTTTCGCGAATTTCGCGACGGGCCTGCTGCACATCAATCTGGACCGCCTCAACTGGCCGCACGGTCGCCAGTTCGGGATGATTGAGTACAAGCGTGAAAATTCTCTTGCGAAAACTGAGAGGCAGCTCACCAAGCCCCTTAGCCTCCAGCTTCAGACACACCAATGCCGCCTCAGAGACATACCTCTTCCTTACGCCATTTTTTGCCTTTGCGCTGCTGGGAACCGTCTGTAGATCGATAGCCTTGTTGATGGCTTTCAGCGACAGACCTGTTACCGCTGACGCCTCAGCCGCAGTCAGTTGGATTGGCATCTTGCCCTCCTCCAGGTAATTCTACCCTACGCGGGGAAGGATTATGTAATGCGGGTCGCGTTGGCAGCTTATCCTACCTTTTGGAATTGGAGGGAAGAAGTCTCTTCCCTGCATCCAGCCGACACACGCCGTCGTCTTCCAGCACCCATCTCAGCGGGGACACCCCGCAACGCCCCGTGAATCAATTCCTGCGCTCCGCGCCCAGCGAGGCAACCAAGCCTTCCTGAGAGGCTCCGCCTCTGGCGCGCGCAAGGAGTGTCCCCATAATTTTCGTTCCGAAAATCACTCGCTTCGCTCGCCACTCCCGTTGGTCGGGTGGGTGATACCCCTCCCCTTGCACTTGCCGCCTCCGCTGGCGTGGGCCAGGCCCAAGGCGTGTTTGTGAGCAAACACAGCACAGCCATTCAAAAGCGGAGGACTCACCCCATGCGCAGCATCGCCACCACCACCCAAACCACAAACGACCGCAGCAACCGCAACCCCGTAACAACTCTCCCGGCACCGGCGAAACCACAGACGGCCAAGGAAGTTATCGCCGCGAACGTCAAGCTCCTCATTGAGCAGTTAGAAGCAGGACACTCCGAAGGACTCACCGCTTATCTCGCAGCAATGGGCAAGTTTCACAATTACTCACTCGGCAACATCCTTGAGATCGCACGGCAGAAGCCGGACGCCACCCGCGTCGCTGGCCTGTATGCGTGGAACCAGCTTGGACGCAAGGTGAGCAAGGGACAGAAGGGCATTCGCATTCTCGCTCCCATGATCGGCTTCCGCCGCAAGAAGGATGACGAGGCCAAAGCGGGCAGCGACCCCGCCGCCATCAACGCGCCCATGCTGGTAGGCTTCCGCCCGGTTTACGTCTTCGATGTGAGCCAGACCCAAGGCGCAGAACTTCCAGACCTCAAGGAGCGAGTGAAGGGAGAGGTTGGAGTTTACCGCGAGCGTTTGGTCGACTTCACCATCGCCCAGGGCATTCAGCTTGAGTTCAAGGAGTCCATCGCTCCCGCGTTGGGGATGAGCTACGGCGGACGCATTGCCATTCTTCCCGGTCAGGAAACCGCCGAGGAGTTCAGCACCCTTGTTCACGAGCTTGCCCACGAAATGCTCCACAAAGCCGAGCGCAGGACCGCCACCACCAAGACGGTACGGGAGACAGAAGCCGAGGCCATTGCCTTTGTGGTATCGCAGACCATCGGGCTTGACGCTGGCCGCGCCTCAGCCGACTACATCCACCTGTACCACGGCAACGCCGCTCTTCTGGCCGAGAGCTTGGAAGTCATTCAGAAGACCTCAGCCCTTATCCTCTCCGCTATCGAGACGGAGCAGGTTGCAGCCGAGCGGAACGAAGCCACCAACCAACCCACAACCGAAGCCACCGATGCAGCACTTGCGGAGGTGGCGTAATGCCAACCGTACTCCAAATCCTCAAGAACGCGGGGGGCTGGCACCCCGGCCTCTCCCTCAAGATCGAGAACCTGCCCTACATGGCGCTAGTCATTGAGGCCTTGGACGAGTCAGGCCCGCTAGGTCTTCCCGCCCTCTCTGTTGCGCACTATGGCGAACAGAATGGCGACTTGATGCGCGACCCCGAGATGTGTTTTGAGCTTGGTTTCGCGGGAGGGGTGCACCTGAACCCCTTCTACTACCACCACGATTACATAGGCATCGAGCAGTGGAGCCGCAACCTGGTCCTCGACCACTACGTGCACCTTGTGGAACTTCACAAGCAACATGAGCGATTCGCCAAGACATGGGACAACAACCTGCGTTTGCAGGCATTCGCCGAGGCCTTCGAGCGGCAAGGCAAGCACCGCCCCTAGCGTTTTCCGTTCCGTCGCGGAGCGGAAACCGATACAGGGCGACCGCTCCGCACAACCCCAACCCCAACCAGACGACAGGAGAACCACCGTGCAAAATAGCAGCGAATTCCAATACATCGCCATCGACACCATTCACGAGTCAGCCACCAACCCCCGTCGCACCTTCGATGAGTACAAGCTGGGTGAACTTGCCGAAAGCATCCGCAGCAATGGCCTCATTCAACCCATTACCGTGCGGCCCAACTCGGAAGGCTTCGAGATCGTTGCGGGAGCGAGGCGTTTCCGCGCCGCTCAATTCGCGGAACTCTTTTCGCTTCCCGCCCGCATTGTCGATATCAACGACGCCCAGGCGCTTGAGTGGCAGCTGGTCGAGAACTCGCAGCGCGTTGACGTTCACCCCTACGAAGAGGCGCAAGGCTTCCAGCGGCTACTCGATATGCCCGGTTACGACGTGGCAACGCTGGTCGAGAAGTCAGGCAAAAGCCCCGCGCACGTCTACGCCCGTCTGTCCCTGCTGCAGCTTATCCCCACGATTGCCGAGGCATTCAGTGCCGAGCGCATCACCGCTTCCCACGCGAACTTGCTAGCCCGTTTGCCGCAGGACGTACAGGCGAACGCCTACGAGCAGTGCTGGCGCAAGGATTGGCAGGACAAAGAGCCGCACCTACTCCCCGCCAAGCACCTGAGCGCGTGGATACAAACCAACCTCTACCTCTCCCTTGCCGAGGCCCCATTCGACAAGGAAGACACCACTCTCAACCCACCCGCCGGAGCTTGCACCACTTGCCCCCGCCGCAGCGGTTTCAATACCTCACTGTTTGCCGATGTGCAGGGCGACCACTGCCTAAACGCCCCTTGCTTTCACACGAAGGTGAACGCCCACATCGACCGCGAAGTCGCCGCCCACCCTGGCCTCATCCAGATCGAAAATGGCTACCGCAACCCCAAGGAGCAACGCTCCGGAGCCGTTCGCAGCGGCACCTTCCGCGAAGTGGAGATCGACAACAGCAACCCCGACGCCAAACCCGTCATGCCATGCGAAGCCGCAAAGCCAGCCCTCATCATCTATGGCAAGCGCGTAGGCACCACCATCACCGTTTGCACGGACAACAGTTGCCCGGTACACGACCCCCGCGCAGCCGCCCGTGCCGCCGAACACCCCGCCCCCGTGCTTGCACCCGCAACCGAGGCCGAGACGGACGAACAAGCCGAGGAACGCCGCCAGCAATACGAAGCAGAACGCAAAGCCCACGAGCAGGAGGAGGAGCGCAGGGCTGAGGAACGCCGCCAACAGTTCGAGCGGGAGCAACAAGAGATGGAGGCCGAGAACGCGAAGTTCGACAAACTTCGCAAGAAGCGCGAAGCCACGTTCGAGCGCATCATCGCCGAGGCCCCGCCCGTTTTTACCGCCCCGCAGTTGCGCGTCATCCTACGCGCTCTCGTCAATCTCGACCCCTACACCTTCACCGACGACCTCGCCGAGGATATAGCCGACGAGAACGACAAGCGTAGCGCCGAGGAGGTTCTGCTTGCCCTTATCGAAGGCACAGGCGACGACAAGCTAACCAGCTTTGCCGTCCGTCTCGCCCTCGCAGGGCATCGCGGCATCCCGCGCGAAAACGAATTCGATTTCCTTATCGAAGCCGAAGCCGCTTTCCTCACCCTCAAGAAGAACTCCCCCAGCAAGAAGAAAGAGCCGACACCCATTAAGCCGGCCAAGGCAGCAGCGAAGAAGGCGAAGGCCAAGACCGGCCCGGCACCCATCGCAGCCTAGCCACCCCAGGGCGGGAGCCGCAAGGTTCCCGTCGCTTACCTACTGATCGCGAAAACCGAGCTCATCATGGACAGGACAGAAGCCACAATCCGAAAGCTACTTGCCGCGCTTCCCGCATCCGGCTGGGACCTCGGCATCCTCAGCGATGGAGGCCTGTACCGCCTGGAAGCCGTGTCGGCATCCCGCCTCTTGCGCATGCTGCCTTATCTGAAGTACCGCAACACCAACGGCGCACACACCTAAACCCGACCCACAGGATAAAGCCTGTACACTTTGCTCGAGGACCTCGCACCCGCCACTCTTACACGGCTTGAGGCCGAAGGCTACGACCCCGCCGCTGTAGTCGAGACCAGTCCCGGCAGCTTTCAGGCGTGGCTCAAACATCTGCAACCACTCACGAAAAGAACTTGGCACCCTGGCCGCAAAAACACTTGCCGAGCAGTTCGGCGCAGACCGCAGCGCCGCCGACTGGCGAAGTTTGGACGCGCACCCGGATTCACCAATCGTAAGCCGCAGCACCGCAACGCCCAAGGCTGGTACCCCTTCGCTCGTTTTATCAGTCACACCGGCCAGCCGTTCGTCGCCGCCGAGCCCTTCCGTTCTCAGTTGGTCGCTCTACACTTTATAGCCGAGCAGGAACGCGCCGCCGCCCGCCTCAGCTTTGCCGTCCGTCAAATGCGCTATCCAGCGACAGTCACCCTCTCGAGCCTTCGTAAGTCGCCGCGCTACCAAGGCCGTCCCGCCGCCGCCGATATGGCTTTCTCATTACCGCCTACAGTCCTACAGTCAGGATTGGTCCGAGTTAGACATCATCGACGCGCTCACCCACGACTACCTGTCTCGCAACTCCAGGCGCACCCGCCAAGCCGCACACATCCGTCGCACTCTCGCAAAAGCCTTTCAATAGGCCGACGTTCATCAGTTCTTACCTGGCTATCGTGCCGCTGCCGCGGTACCCGGGAAAGGCCGTTTCCTCTTACCTAATACAGAATCCGAACACGCCCAAATGTGGGCGGCGGAAGACGTTCCCCCTTCTGCACTTTCCCCTTCTTTGCCTTCGGCGGCAAGGCTTCGCCACCCCTTCTAACCGGTCCTGTAGTTGCCCAGAGCTACTTTACCCTGAGAAGGCGCACGGATGTGCCGATCCTCACGTTGATTGAGAAGCCTCTCAGATGTGAGTATTGCAGGCTTGCAGGCCGTGATGGCCGCTTGGGTAATCCCTTCACGGGAACTTTGTGTCTGGAGTAGGGTGGTACGTCGGAAGGACCCATTGTTGCCATGTCATTTGATGACCGTCGAATCTTTCCGAATTTTGATGTCGCTCTTTGTATGTTCGATAACCGCATACAGAAGCCACTGCCCGTCAGGCGAAACCACTACGCTTGGTGTACCCAGCGACAACGATTGACTGAGTCTCCCCATGCTTCTTATTTTCCTGGTAGCCAAATCAAAAATGGAGAACTCAGAAGTGGATCCTTGGCTAGTCGCAAAGTAGATCTGTGTTGCACCGACCCACCAATCCAAATCAGGCACCGGCTTGATTCCACTAAGGCTTACCGCATCGTTACCATCGGTATTCGACATCCAAAGGTTGTGCGCCCCGCTCGAATCTTGAGCCCCACTTGCATCTGAGGTCAAAAAGAATAGTTTGGTGCCGTCCATTGACTCTAAAGGATCCAGCGTTCGTTCAGGCGTGATCACGACGGTCGCTCCGTCCCCCAGTGACCTCTTCCAAATCTGAGGTCGACCGCCTCTTGTAGAGTCGAAATAGATTGCCTTCCCATCCCGCGACCAAGATGGCCTCCGCACCTCGAAGTTTTGCCGTTCGAGTTGTTTTGGCTGACCACCCGCAGACGGCATTGTGAATATAGCCGAATGCCCATCTGGACGCGCGTCGAACACGATGAAATGGGAATCGGGTGACCACCGAATGGTACCCAGCCATCCCCCGCCAAAATGTGTCATCTGTCGCAAGTCGGAACCGTCAGCTTTCGAAAACCAAATCTCGGGGTTTCCCGAGCGATCGGACACAAAGGCGACCGTCCGGCCGTCCGGGGCATAGCTGGGGGTGTGGTTCTGGCCTGAGCTGGCCAGGAAGCGCTGTGGCTCTCGGACTTGTCCGTCTACTATCCTCGCTCGCCAGATATTCCAGTTTTCTTCGCTCTCCACATAAGCGAGCCAGCCCCCTGTCTTTGCTACTGTAGGGTCCGAGGCCGACGCCGTATCTGAGGGTAGGGACTCAGACTGGCCGCCTGCACGGTCGACAACTTTCAGTTCGTAGGCTCCCCGTTGACGCGAGGCGAAGACCAATCGCATTCCATTGGCGGTCCAATCAAGCCCACGAACATCCTTCCCTTCAAACGTGAGTCGGTTGAGGTTAGTACCTGTAGGAGACAGCGTATACACATCACCGACACCATGGCTGATGTAACGTACGAAGGCGATCTGCCTACCGTCGGGTGAAAAGCGGGAGTAACAATCCTGGTCCTCCCCCGGTGGACTTGTAACAATTGTCCGTTCGCCCGTATCGACAGAGATTAGTACTAGACCATATCCTTGATCGGAACCAAGCAAACTCGTAAGCAAGATCTGCTTCCCGTCTGGAGACCAACTCGGGCTCTGACAGCCAGACATCGGATTGGCCGATGACCACATCGATAAGGGATCTTGAATACGGCGGACTATGCGCTCCGACCCAGCACCTACACTCTTGAGTATTAGCGACGTTTCCGACTGCGCACGGCGCAGAAATGCAATCTTTTTCCCATCTGGTGACCATGACGGATGGGTGTCAGGCGCAACATCGTCCGTGAACTGCAGCGCTTTATCGGTGCCCAGTGTCTTGAGGTAGATGTGATAGCTGCCTTTATTCTCATCCCATACGAAGGCAATGGTTCGGCCGTTTGGCGAGATGGAAGGACTGAATTGCTGACCGATCTCAGTCGAGAACGGTATAATTTCGAAGTCTTGCCTTTTGGGTGTTGCTGGCGAACGACGTAGTCCCGAGTCGAGCAAGACTGCACCGATCAAACAAACGAAAGTTGCGACTAGCCACAGCGACGTCCTCCGCCTCTGGGATTCCTTCACAGCGCGGGGCGTCGGCCTTGTAGGTACGGTCGGAGAGGTGGACGTTTCCTCCATTACCGTGTCAGCCCGGAATAACTCAACGAACTGAACAGCGTACCCTCCTTTCGGCATAGTGATCCGAACGATCTCGTCCGGGCTCGAACCCGCCGCGTAGGTCTCTAGTTTTGCTCGGAGGCGCCTTGCCTCGCTTCGCACGACGTTATCCAGTTTTGGATCCCAGTCGGCTGGACGGTCGAAAACCTCAATCCCGATCTGACGTTCCCGCAAGGATTCGCTTTGTCCGGATGCTGATCGTTCGACCACAAAACGCAAGAAACGGGCCATTCGCTCGGTCCTGGCGAATTCTGGACTCGCCACGAGCCGGTCGAGTTGTACTCGTATTTTTTCGCGACTGCTATCCATTGTGCCCACAAGTCCAGGCCTTTCCATGTCTGGACAACGCAGACTCCTCGCATCCGTAAGTGTAGTATGCCTGCCATATCGAAAGGGCCAACATGTTGCCCGCGCAAACAGATTGGCAGAAGTTTAACAAAGAGCCCACAAAGAGACCGTCACGCGACGTCGATGTTTCGTTTGTTCGACATACGTAAGGAGTGAGATTGTCTTCCCACCCCGTAAACGATAGATCAGTGTGCGATGTCCAACCCATTTCCCACTTGTCCCCCCTTTCTGCGCACCCTCATAGTCGGTTCAGACCAGATGACCTCACGGAACAGAGTCCGGTTGGCCACTTACAAGAACTCGGCTCTTCACGCGATTGGTGTCGAGGCGCCTTCACGTTAGGCAGCCGGGACTACTCCGGTCGGATGTGAACTTCAATGCCATATCGCACCACTACCCTCCAAAAGGACGGAAAGCTTGCGCGCTATCTATCTGCTTCTCCTCTGCATCTCTCCTCTTCAGCTCCTCGGACAAGATTCGACAGTCTATACGAAGCTCATGCAACAGGCGCAGGCGAGAGCCTCTGCACATGGGGGCACTGCACATCCGGCGGTCTCCGACGGGAATGATGCAATCCTTTCGGGCGAAGTACCGATCGAAACGCTACATCGCGACGGATTCAAAGTCATCGGGGGCATATCCGATGACCCAGATGTCCTACGTAGACTGATACGGAAGGGCATCGATGGCTACATCACGGACCGCCCTGACATACTAATCGGCGTGCTTAATAGGGAGATTTCGGCCACGAAAAATTTGGACAAAAAGCTGCGGTTAAGAAATTTCGATGTGGAGGCCCACCGCGGAGGGCGAGGTCTTCGGCCGGAGAGCACATTGCCGTCCTTTGAAAGCGGTCTTGACCTCGGCTCGACCACCTTGGAAATGGACACGGGCGTCTCCGCTGACAATGTCTCGATGATTTGGCATGACGAATATTACGACCCGGCAATGTGCAGGCGGGTTCACGGAGGAGCATACGACACCAGGGATCTCTTCTGGATTCATGACAAAAAAGCTTCTGAGATCCAAAAGGAGCTGATCTGCGATAAAACGCCGTTCAGCACTACTCAGCAAAACACCCTTTCACTCTCGCCTGTTTCTGTCGCCTTTGCCGAGAAAATGCATTTACCAAGCGTATATACTCCGCTCACGATCGACCAGATCTTTGGCTTCGTACGTTTTTATGCCTCTTATTACCAATCCGGTCCAGGCAGAAGTAGTCGCTTTGCCAGAACGCGCGCAGCTGAAGCAGAAAGCGTGCGCTTCGATCTTGAGACGAAACTGATACCCGACTTCATGCCGGATGACAGTGGAACGATGCAACGGACGACGAATCACACTGCTGAACCGCAGGTTTTTGTGAGTGCACTATGTCCAGCTGTCGTCCGCAATCGAATGGAGCGGCGTTCAGAGGTGCAGAGCTTCGACTTTCGTACACTTCTGCTTGTGGAGCAACAATTTCCCTTCCTGCCGACGTACTACCTGACCAGCAGTCCGAAGTTGTTCAAGTTTCAAACCAGTACGCTAGCGGGTCCTGTATCCACGCTCAAGCACGAAGAATAACGCGTGAATCCTTTGAACTGGACCGTGTTATAAAGGCGTGGGTCGATGAGTCGCTTAGAGGAAGACCGCGTTTCAGGGGCTGACGGGTTTTCGCCCGTACTCGGGCAGAGCAACCCGCTGCGCCGACAAGGGCTACAAGTTAAGTAACCCGAAAATGCGCACTGGCTGTTCTAAACGGCCAGTCGCACAGTTTTGGCTTCTTTGCCAGGCCCCAGCGATCTACCTCCGCCCGCAGGCTTGGGGATCTCAGTCGGGAGGGCTCGCAGCACGGCGATCACGACGCGGCGTTCTCCCCGGAGCAGAGTGTCCGCCTTCTCCAACAATCAGTCCAACAAGGCGCAAATGTCCCGCCGGGGTCTAAACTCGCGCGCAATGGGTTGTACAGGTCTCCAACTACTGGGAGTATCTTAGCGTGCCAGCCCAAAGCCCCGCCGTTCTGGACACCTACGTGTTGGTTTCAAGGTTCACAGACACCTTCTGCGATAAACAACAAAACAGCGATCACGCGCGAGATTGGCCAAACATTCACAAGGGCTGAGATTTAGGAATCACATGGATTTGTCTTTTATTTTCATATATTTAGCTTCGGGTGAGAAGCTCTTCCCACCCCCAGGGCGGGGGGGTTAGCCTGGGTCGTCCCACCCTAATTCCCACTTGTCCAGTCTCTCCGCAGTCCCTCACAGTTGGGCTACCTGCTTTTCTTTGGACTAGATCAAGTCCCGGTCTACGGCTTGGCGAGAACGTCGGGAGCATGGAGACGAAAGCAAGACTCGAGGAGATCAAATGATGCAGACAAATGTACGGAGGATGAGCGTCCCGATTTTGTTTCTAGCTGCGCTCCTGGGAGGCCCGCTGAGCCACGCGCAGGTTCTGTACGGCACGGTTGTCGGAAACGTAGTCGACCCGGATGGTAAGGCAGTACCAGGAGCGACGGTCACCGCCCGAGAAACGCAGACTGGGATTGAGCACAAGGAGCAAACGACCGGCTCGGGCGAATACAACCTGAGGAACCTGCAGCCCGGCACATATAATTTACGGACTGAAGCCGCCGGCTTTGCTCCGGTCCAAACGACCGGCGTTGTGGTCGCGGCAAACCTGATCGTCCGAAGCGACCAGCATCTTTCGTCCTTGACGGCCCTGACGCAGACGGTAGACGTAGCAGCATCTTCAACAACCTTGCAGACTGATAGCGGCGCGATCCATGGAGAACTGTCCCAAAAGGAGTTGTCGAACCTTCCAATCGGGGGCTTCAATAATTACCAGAGCCTTCTGAGCCTGTTGCCGGGTGCAACCCCTTCTCGCTTTCAGAACGCAGTCATGGATACCCCGTCGCGATCGCTAACCACAAACATCAATGGTGCCTCTAGAAACAACAACTCGACGTTGATTGACGGAGCAGCGATCTCACAGGTCTATCTTCCTCACCATACGTTGTACAACCCTCCCACCGACGATATACAGTCCGTGGACATCGTGACGAATGCCTTCACTGCTGAACAAGGCGAAGCCGGCGGCGTAGTGGTCACGGTTCTCACAAAATCCGGCACAAACCAGTTTCATGGAACGCTCTGGGAGGAACATACAAACTCATCCTTCTCTGCACGTAATTACTTCTACAACACAACGTATTTCGCAGCTGCTGGAAGCAAAGCCCCGAAAAATATCCTAAATCAATTTGGCGGAAATCTTGGCGGCCCGATCCTTAAGAACAAGTTGTTCTTCTTCACCGGTTTTGAAGGACTCTCGCAACGTCAGCTCTACCCAACGCTGATTTCCTTGCCTACGGATGCCGAACGCGCCGGAGACTTTACGGGGCTTGCAACAATATACGATCCGGCGACTGGCAATCCGGATGGTACCGGCCGCAAGTCATTTGCTAGTGAAAACATGGACGGTAGAAACGCCATCGAGACGGGCATCTCGCCCGCCGCAATGAAACTGCTGGCGCTCATCCCCCATGCGAATCTCCCCGGAACTTCAAACAACTATTCGGTTGCCGGCACCTATAGTCTCGATCGCCTTTCGTTTGATGAAAAAGTGAATTGGCAAATCGACTCAAAGTCTTCTTTGTTTGCAAAACTCAGCTATTTGTCAGCAGATGTTAAGTCCCCTAGCACACTCGGAGTGGGCGGAGGGACAGGGCTCAGTCCCGGCGGCGCCAATTCCGGGTCTGGCTATAGCGAGACCCGAGTCTATGTAGGTGGGCTCGGCTATACCAGAACCATCACGAACAAATTGCTGATAGACGCTAATTTTGGCATTGGGCACAATTATCTCAACTGGCGCGAAAACGACTTTGCTCCGAATCTAGGCCCCACGCTCGGCATTCCTGGCACGAATTCTGATGCGAATGGCGCATATGGCGTGGACCCAAACCAGCAGGGTCTTCCATCTTTTGCGGTGTCAGGATTCGAGACATTTGGCAACACAGACGCTTACACTCCCGAAATCAAGCATGACTTCACATTCACCTACGCCGCCAATGTAACCTACGCGTTGGGGACGCACACCCTTCGCTTCGGTACCCAAATCATAAACAACCGTTTAAATGAGTATCAGCCACAGCGTGGGTTCGGACCCCGCGGTGGGTTTACCTTCACGGGTGGCGTCACGGCTTTGAAAGGCGGCCCCTCTTCGAACTTTGCGAATGCCTTCGGTCAATTCTTGCTTGGTCTTCCAGACTCTCTCGGCAAGACCTACCAGTACCTCAACCCGATCACGGGAAATGAAGTGCAGTACGGTTTCTACGCACAGGATCAATGGCAAGCATCCAAAAAGCTAACATTTAACTATGGATTGAGGTGGGAGTACTACCCCATTCTGACGCGAAATGATCGCGGCATCGAGCGCTACGACCTTACTTCGAACAACGTAATCCTAGGTGGCATCGGCGGGCAACCGTCAAACGCGGGGACAACTGCAGGCAAGACCCAATTCGCTCCACGGTTCGGAATAGCATATCGAGTCAATGACAACACCGTGTTCCGGGGCGGTTTCGGCATCAGCATAGATCCGTACCCCTTCACCAGAGCAATGCGTGACCCTTACCCGATTACGATCGCCCAGACAGTCAACGCCAACAACTCTTACGCACCCGCTGGTTCGTTCACTACCGGTATCCCCGGATATGCGACGGTGGCTCCTGTCATCAATAATGGACGCGCTCAGCTACCCCTAACCGCATATACGAAAACGCTCCAGCCTGGGACATTTCGCAGAGGTTACCTTGAATCTTACAACGTGACTTTTGAACGAGCGTTGCCATCCGGCTTCGACCTAACTGCAAGCTATGTCGGCGCTCACACGGTGCGCCAAATTTTCTACCTTGAAGCAAACGCGGGCCAGACTCCGGGACTTGGCGCAGCAGGTCAACCCCTGTTTGCATTGTTCGGACGCAATGCACAAACCCAAATCATCAGTCCTAGCGGCGGCACTCATTACGACGCTTTCCAGACTAACCTTAGGCACGCGTTCAAAGGCGGTGTCCTGCTGACAGCCGCCTACACCTTCAGTAAGTCTCTCGATCAGACCAGTGACGATGATGCCGTTCCATTGTTCAATGCAGCTGCCTATCAATACCGCAACTATGCCGTCAGCGACTTCGATCGTAAGCATAACTTTGAAGCCGGCTTTACGGCCGAACTTCCCTTTGGGCCGGGACACCTGTTCCTGCGCGAAAAGGGAGTTACGAGCACAATCCTAGGCGGATTCAAGGTGAACGGAGTGGTCTCCAAATTCACCGGGCTGCCCTTCACACCAGTGGCCTCGGCAACATCCTTGAACGCTGCATTTAACACGCAGGTCGCAAATCAACTTCAGTCGCATGTAGCAACATTGGGGGGGATCGGAAAGTTTGCTACTTATTTTGATACGACGGCTTTTGCCCCAGTCATTACAGCGTCATTCGGCAATGCGGGTAGGAACTCGTTGAGGGGGCCTGGACATACTGGTCTTGACCTCGGGATCTCTCGCACCTTTACGATTACCGAACGCTTCCACGCTGAACTCAGGGGTGAGGGCTTCAACATTACGAACACGCCTTACTTTGCCGTTCCCGGGAACAACGTTTCGTCAAGTAGTTTTGGCCGTATCACTTCGACTTTTGGTAGCGCGGCAGATTCCCGTGTCCTGCGACTGACAGGCAAGTTGAGCTTCTAAGCAAGTGAGTGTCAGCATTCCTGATGGGGTGCTGACACCCATAAGTTCGACAAAAGAGATGTATCAAGGACGTATGGACTATTTCTCAAACAGACGCGATTTCCTCAAATGTTCCGGCCTTGCTCTAGCCGTGACGCCCTTCGTTGCACAGACCCCGGCGGCTGCCTTTCTGAAGGCATTTGAACAGGACATGAACGAGCTGCCCCCATGGACCCCTGGACTACTCGATATTCATCACATCTCTACCGGTCGAGGCAGCTGTGCCTTTGCTGTCTGCCCAGACGCGACAACCTTGATGATCGACGCAGGCTCGACCCTCAGCCACTTTGAGCCCGCACGGGACAAATATCTGATCGATCCTAGGCCTGATGATTCCCGCAGAAGTGGGGAATGGATCGCCCGCTACGTACAGCGGTGTCTCGATCAAGCGAAGAGACAGGAAATTGACTACTTCCTGTTGACCCATTTTCATACCGATCACATGGGGGAGATCGCACCAGGTGATCTCGCAATGTCGCCCAAGTCAAAGTATGGCGACTATCAGCTTGGAGGACTGACTGACGTCGCTGAAGTGATAAATATAAGAAAAATAATCGATAGAAACTATCCTGATTACGATTATCCAGTCCCGCATACTAGCGCGCAAGATCTGAACTATCAGACGTTCGGTCGGTCGTTCAGGAAGCGTGGAGGAATTACCGAACGGATCGTTCCCGGATCGTCAACCCAGATCAGGCTCACTCAAGATCCGAATCGCTTTCCGACTTTCTCTGTTCGCAATCTGGCGGCAAATGGCGAAGTGTGGAACGGTCAAGGCAACCAGTCGTCGCAACATTTTCCACCGCTGGACACGCTCTCCTTGCAGGATTATCCGAGCGAAAACAAATGCTCACTAGCCATCCGCCTAGGATACGGTGAATTCAGTTATTTCTCCGCTGGCGACATGGATCATGAGATTGAGTATGGCCACCTCCCCTGGGGGGACATCGAGTCCATAGTCGCCCGTGCCTCCGGGCCAGTCGAGATTGCTGTCGCGGACCACCACGGCTATGTGGATGCTTGCGGCCCAGATTGGGTCAGGGCCCTGCGGGCTAACGTCTATGTGATAAACGCTTGGGATTCCGCACATCCAACACTCGGTTCGCTGAATAACATGCTGAGCACCGAGCTTTATCCTGGACCTCGAATGGTCTTTTCCACGGCGATGAAGCCGGAAAACGTGATCGCAACGAGACGTATCAGAGAGTTTGCCAGTCAGAATGGACATGTGATCTTTCGCGTTGCTGCTGGAGGCAACTCGTACGAGATTTTCGTGCGGGATAGTTCCACTGAATCGGGTGGAATCGTCGCTCACTTTGGTCCCTTCATCTGCAGGTAGGTGATGCTGGAGTTGATGCATGAGGGGGCGGACGCGGTCTTCCAGATAAAGAAATGCGGGTTCGAAAGCTGAAGCCGCCTCAAGACTAGCTGGCCGAAGCACCTCCACACTGCCGGACCTGCTTGTAAAAGCTGGTCGATTGAATCTTGATTGCCTGCCGTGAGTGCTTAGACGTCTCATTCACCACTTGTCATGAGAGAGCGACGTCCCTCCGGTCGGCGCACTATGAGGACTTACCTTGAATGACAGCGGCAGAAAAGACGGCGATCGACTGGTGACAGTTCATCAATGTGAGAAATGCGGGGCCATGACACGTCCAAACGAAACAAATGATCAAGTAAACGTCACTGGGGTGGTAGTCTGCCCAAAATGTGGGCATTCCGGGCCGTTGAGCATTCATATTGTTGCCGATGGCCGGACATAGCATTCAGCTCGCTAAGCCAAGGTTTAGCTGTCTCTCATTTGGTAACTGCTGTATTCGCTGCGCAAAGCTTCTCACGAAATTGCTAATGACCGGTAGACGGTTATCCGATCGGCTGGCGAGTCGCGTCTCGACTCGCAATTCCTGTGCACTCAACGGGCGGATCGTGATTCCGTCCCGCGCAATCCGCCAGGCCCCGGCCTGAGTCAGAAGTGCCACCCCCAAGCCCCGCAAGACGAGATGGGACGCTTCCTCTGCGGTCATGACATGGTGAAGGGACGTTCCTGGAGCCGATGCGGGGCGCAGATCACGCAGTACTTTTTCGTAGAGGTACGGGTGTACACGACGGTCGAACAGGATGCAGGAACGTGCTGCAAGTTGATCGCCTGAGACGCTTCTGAAAGCCGCTAACTCGTCTTGTTCGAGAAGGGCTACGAAGAAAGGCTGGTTAGCTACGGTGAGTGAACTGATGCGAGGGGTTTCCGGCATACTGGTCAAGAAGGCGAGGTCAAGGGTACCGTTTAGCAGCTCGTGGGAGAGGTCGACGACGAGTCGACTTGTCACCTCGACTCGCAGTCCTGGAAAGAGCGGAAGATGTAGCGACAACAGATTCGTCAATAGATAAGGGTCAGTGTAAGGGGACTTGCCAACATGCAGCACGATTTCCGCTCTATTAGAGGCCGCTCTGGTGACATGAAAAGCCCGCTGACACTGTTCGAGAATGATCCGTGCCTCTGCAACAAAGACTTCCCCTTGCGACGTGAGCGTGACTACCTGACCCAAACCCCGCTTGAAGAGTTGAATCCCAAGCTGATCTTCTAGATTCTTAATTCGCTTTGACATGCCCGATTGCGTAAGACCGATCTTCTCACTGGCCCGCGTCATATGAAGTTCCTCTGCCAATACGACTGCGGCGCGAAACAACTTGATTTCAATCCAAGGTGACATGGCCCACCCTCCAGGCTCAGCGGTGGAGACTTAGTGCGGGCATGCTTGTCTCCTGGCTAGAAAGTGTTCTCCTCAGACGGGTCAAATGTCAACAATTGCCCGTTCCACGTACGACAAAACCGCGTGCTGGCAATCTCATCATTCCTGTCAGGAATGTTCGTTGGAAAACTTTTCATTGGACTCGTCGAGTGAGGTTCGCTGATCCTGATGAGAGCAAATGGAGGCCTTATGGACGAGACAAGTCTTCTCGGAAAAAAGCCGCCGTCCCGAGCTTTGGAGCCCACGGACGATCGGCTCCTAGTCGGCAGGCGGGAGGCCGCGCACATGCTCTCGATCAGCGAGCGGTCGCTCGATTATCTCGTGGCAGGCAAGGAACTCACAGCACGGCGCATTGGTTCACGCGTGCTAATTTCGATTGCCGAACTCCGACGGTATGCACGTTCTGACCATCCGAGACGCATCGCCTCCTAGTCCAAGGGGCCTCGAGGAAAGCCGACATCTACTCGCGACTTCAGAGACCGCTCACAGCGGCATGCAACGACTTCTCTCCCAAGTGTGCATACCGTGCACTCATCTGAATCGTCTTATGCCCAGCGAGCTGCTGAATGACTTTTAAGTTCTCACCGCGCATCGCCAGACGAGAGCAGAACGTGTGGCGATTGTCATGCCACCGATAATTTACGACCTTGGCATCCGCCATTGCCGGCTTAAACCAGTCCTTCGGATTCTTGATTGGGAAGACGAGTGCGTCACGGCTCGTTGACTTGCATCTCTTCGCGAACTCGGTCATTGCACTCATCACAGCGTCGTTCATCGGGATCATCCGGGGTGAGCCATTCTTCGTCCGGTCCAGGTTGATTTCCCGCCGCTCAAAGTCGATGTTCTTCCAGGCGAGCGTGTATTGCTCCGACAGCCTCATCCCTGTCCCGAGCGAGATTGTCAGCTCCGCCTCATGCTCGGGGAAACGAGATTGGATTACATCTCGGAGGCTTGTCTCCTCAGTTTCCGTCAAGAAGCGAATTCGCCCATTGTTCTCGGCACGCTGCCGAACCAGCCGGGCCGGATTGCTGGCCACCTTACCGTTCCGGAGGGCTTCGCGATAGATAAGCGAGAAGAGCGCACGGTAGCGGTTTGACGTCGCTGGGGTCTTGGTGACCTTGGACAACCATGCATCAATTTCCACAGGCTTGATCTTGTCCGCGGGTATTTCGCCGAACTCCGCAGCCAGTCTTCTGACCCTGATCTTCACACTGCGGAAGTCACGATGGTGCTGCTGGCTGTAGACCAGGATGGCGTCACAGAGGGTCCTGAAGCGGACCGAACCCTGCCGCATATTTTCCGGCATCTTAATCCCTTCTCGGATCTCGTTCTTGCGCTTCATGAGCAGATCTTTCGCGGCGCCATGCGTTCCGACCTTCTCTCGTTTCAGAACGCCATCGACGCGGTAGCGAATCCACCAGATGTCGCTACCCGGGTCACGCTCCCAAACTCCTCTTACTGCTTTCCTTTGCTTTGGCATAATGCGCCCCTCTGAAATCAAAATAACAAAGTATCACCAGAAGTATCCCCGGTACTTTCAAGCACGAAGTAGCCTCTCAAGTGAGAGGCTTAGCCTTCGTAAGCTATTCATTATGTTCAACTTATCTTGGTGCCGGGAGGGGGGGTCGAACCCCCACGAGGTTGCCCTCGGCGGATTTTGAGTCCGCTGCGTCTGCCAGTTCCGCCATCCCGGCATACAATTAGCTCGGCCTTGTAGGCTGCCACCTTAACGCTGAAGTTACATGAAGGCAGGCGCATAGGGCTTCACTAGTGATGGAAGTAGTATCGCATGGCCACTCGTCATCTTCAATCATGCTCAGACAAAGTCCAACGAGCGCGGACAGGCGCCGTGCCGTCACGCTGACGAACATCCTGTGAAACTACTACTGTACCTTGCCCGAGGGTCGTAACCGGCTCAGCTCTACCGCGCACGCTACAGCGTTGAGCGCTGAAAGTTTTATATTGTCAGCGGCAAGCCATAGCCAGAAGCGGCGAACTCGATCGCCCGCGGTCGAGTTCGCCCCAGCGCTTGTCACACGCACCAGAAGATCAGCCTGTCCGGCCGCACTCAGATTGCTCGGCGGATCAGATTCTTCCGTTATCACATTGATATGAGGGCCCGAGAGTGCCGTCTTAATTTGTGCAGCCGTCGTCGGCTCTGATAAATCGATCAGTACAGAGGCGACGTAGCCATGGAATACCGGAGCATGGATCAGTTGAATGGTCAATTCCGGGAGCCGTTCCGCCGAAAGCAGGCCGTAGTGCTCGGCGATCCGCTGTTGCGTCTCGGCTAGTCGGATCGTCGCGGCATCCCCCAGCGCAGGGAGCGTATTGAAGGCTACCTGTGCATCGTACTGCTCCTTCGGAAGCGGCTGAAATGATAGCAGTTTGACCGTCTGCTGATGGAGCTCATCCATCGCGAGGCGTCCGTGTTCCGACGCCGGTTCCAGGATAGTTGCGGCGATGCTGGTCACAGTCGATAAGGACTTCAGTCGAGCAGCGACCAGCGCCAGCATCACCGCCGCGGGATGCGCCCCAATCACCGCCGACGTTCCCAGATCGGGTCCACCTGAAGCACTGCTCCCCGCAAGTGTCTTCTCAACCCAAGGCGCGCGCACTAGAACGTCTTTCTCACCCTCGAGCGCGTAGGTCATATCCACGACACTTGTACCTGCGCCCCGCGCTACCTGCCACTGCGTCCTTGTTACCTCTGCGCTGCCAGTGAAAAAAGCAACGTCCATACCATCAAAGGAATGCGCATCCAGACGCTGAATGAACGAAGCCTCGTCTCCGGCTGCGGTGATCTGGCCTGTGACCGCATCGTCATCGAGCAGTATCAGATCTGCCAACGCCAGCGACGATTCAGGTAGTTCATCCGCCAGTTCTTTCCCGGGAAGTGACGATGCACCCACGATCCCGATCCGCTTGATACTCTTCTCCATCTCACACCACCTCTCTACATACAGAGCCCTTACGTTGTCTTCCGCTCTGTGTCCTATCGTGAGAGCGACGCATGCCGCCGTTCACGGCCCCATGAGTAGGCCAGCCGCGCCACCACTCCAGACACCAGATATCCCAGCGCAATCAGGATCAACATCCACTCCGAATAGAGTGCAATCACCGCTCCGAACAGAGCCAGCACCACGACCAGTTGAAACGGCTGCCGTCCCCCGGAACCAAGCTCCTTACCACTCCAGAATCGCCAGCTGCTCACCATTAAAAAGCCTGTTCCAAGAATCAACCCCAACCAAACCACCGAGATCCAGGGATTGTCGATGGGCGACCCATCGAAAAAATGGACCACTGACGCGATCACACCCGCTCCCGCCGGAATCGGCATTCCCACAAAATATTTCTTTCCCGGTCGGCCTGGGTTGCGCGGCTGCGGATTGACGCTTACGTTAAACCGCGCCAGCCGACACGCACCGCAGATCAGGAACAAAAAACAGACAAACACTCCCAGGTGAAGAATGCGCTCCCTCGCGCCCGGATGACTCATCAGCGGCAGCATGCGAAAGCCCCACATGTAGGCCAAAATGCTTGGCGCAACGCCGAACGTAATCACATCTGCCAGCGAATCAAGCTCTTTGCCGAAATCGCTCGTGGTCTGGGTTCGGCGCGCAACCTGCCCATCTACACCATCGAACAGCACCGCAAAGCCGATCGCCAACGCCGCCCGGTTGAAGTAATTCGGGTCAGCCACTGAGCCCTGAATACTTTGCGTGATCGCGTAATAGCCTGCGGCAATATTCCCCGCCGTAAAAAGCGATGGCAGCACGTACATCCCTCGGCCCGGACGACGTCTAAGCCTTCTGCCATCCTCGATCAGCCCAGGTCCGCCCTCGACCATTAGGCCTCCAACACGGATGTCGAGATCGGGTCGTTCGGCCGAGAGAGCACTGCAAGCACAGTGGATCCGCCCTTCACTCGCGCTCCCATTTTCACCTTCAGGTCCGCCTCCGCCGGCATCAGCACATCGACACGCGATCCAAACTTGATGAGCCCAACTCGCTGGCCGCGTTCAATCCTGTCGCCCGCCTTCACCGTGCAGACGATACGCCTAGCCAGCAGGCCGGCGATCTGTTTGAACCCGATTTCAAACCCGCCGCCATCGATCACGACGAGGGTCTGCTCATTATGAATCACCGACTCAGGGTTCATCGCGTTCATGAAGTGGCCCTCGCGGTGCTCCACAATCTTCACCGTGCCGCTCACTGGCGAGCGATTCACATGCACATCGAAGACGTTCAGGAAGATGCTCAACCGCAGCCGGCTGCCGGTCGTCGTCTCGATCCACTCAGCCTCGGTCACAACCCCATCTGCGGGCGAAACGATCTGGCCCGGCTCTGAAGGGATCCTGCGGTTCGGATCACGAAAAAACCAGAGAAAAAACACCGCGAGTACCAGCGGAATGGCTACCAGCAGAAAGAGGTGGGTCAGCCACCAAAGAATGAACGCAACCAGTCCTAGGCCAAGCGCATAAAAGAAACCATCACGAACCATAATTCTGCTCATTATAGGCCAGCGTACGCGCCACCTCTCGCGCTCATCCTTGGCAAACCTCTCGTTCCATTCACCGTGGAGATGTCTGCAAGCGCTGCCGTTTCATCTGGAATTAACTCCAACACTGGCGCTCTGAATGAATCCGAAGCAGGCATTCGCCTTCGTTGGCGCATTGCTTTCTCTTGACAGCACCAGTACCAGTCTCGGCCTGAGTAAGGCCGCAACTCCTGTGCGAAGCCGCAGCCGCAGCGAGAGGCCTGCATCAGCCGTCTCTCCGCACCCACATGCGGCCTGAAGACTCTCGACATCAAACGGCCAAGCTCACCTGGGCCGCTCCAGTCTCATCAGCACGGCATCCTCATCCGGCTCGCGGTAGTACCTGCGACGCCGCCCCATCACCTCGAACCCCAGCCCGGCATACAGCTCAATCGCTCCCACGCTCGACGCTCGCACCTCGAGTTCGCTGATCCGTGCCCCTTGCTCCCACACCCAGTCCAATACAGCCTCGCACAGTGCCCGCCCCACTCCACAGCGACGCGACGAAGCCCGGACCGCCACGCTCTCAAGCTCTGCCTCCGCGGCTGCGACTTTTCCTACGGCAAACCCCACCAGTTCCCCACCCTCCCACGCAAGCAGCAGGCGTCGTCGGACCGAACTCTCCACAGCCGCAGCAATCGCACTGTACTCCGCCTCCGACCAGTGAGGGGCTTCAGCAATATCCCGCTCCAACGCAAGCACATGGACCAGATCCCTTGGCAATGCGACAGAGATCCTCACCCCTCAGGCGCCTCCACGTGTCTTGCGAACAACAGCGCATCCGGCCGCCGCAGGTAATTGGCATCCACCACAGCCGCATCATCGAATTGGCCCAAACCTATCCGCTTCATCGCGATCACGACCGCGTCCCTCGCCTCCGGCTCCGCAACCACCCGCACTCGCAGCAGCATCATCAACGCGTCCGCCACACGAGCCTCACACACGACCATCTCCGCCGACCCAACCGCCGCGCTCATCTGTGAAGACGTCAGCAGCGCCTCCACCGCACAGTGCCCGTCAATGTACTCCCCGTAGTAAAACTCACCCCGTCCTGCATCGAGCGCCGCATGCACCCGTCCCGTCCCTCGAGCCAGCAATGCGAGCCTGGACACTGCCATCAGTGGTACACCCGAAGCCTCGCTCAAGCCTTTAGCCGCGCTCAGGCCGACCCGCAAACCCGTAAACGATCCCGGTCCGTGGACCACCACGATCGCAGCTAACTGGCCAAGCCGCCAGCCCTGTCCCTCAAGCAGGGACCGCACCGTCGGGATCAGCCGCTCCGACGAACTCCGCCCCGGCAGCACCTCAGTCGCCACGACAGCACCCGCCATCGATGGATCCTCCTGTGAAGCTCCCGTCAGCGAAGTTGCTGCGAGCGCCACCGTTCCCTGCGACCCGCACGTATCCATCAACAGGAATTTCAGCATCACTCCGCATCCCCCACAATCTCCACCAGCACACCCCCTGTGCTCACAGGATGCACAAAGAAGTAACGATGTCCTCCCGCACCCACCCGCACCGCATCACTCGCCAGCCGGACTCCATCCGCTTTCAATCGCGCGAACATCGCATCCACATGAGTCACGCGCACCGCTACATGGTGTAGCCCCTCGCCCCGCTTCGCTATGAATCGCCCGACTACCGAGTCATCCGCCGTCGCCTCCAGCAGTTCGATCCGGCTCTCCCCGACCGGCAGCATCGCCGTCCGCACCTGCTCATGCTCCACCTCCTCCTCATGGCTTACCACAGTCCCTAGCGATTCATAAAAACCCCGTGCTGCCGCGATACTTCGCACCGCAATCCCCAAATGATCGAGATGAAGCTGATCGGAACGAAAACGATCCAGTTGCAGCCCACCCGCGGCACCCGGCTTCTTCCGCCCCAAAGCCTGCTCCACTGCAGCCATCAGCTCTCCCACACCCTCGCCCGACATCGCTATCGTCCGCACCACGGGAGGCACCCAGCCACCATCCGTCACCGCCAGGTCCTGCATCGCGAGGATCTCCTGCTCCACCCGATCCGTCCCCTCGCGATCGCTCTTGTTAATGGCAAAGATGTCCGCCACCTCCATCACTCCTGCCTTCAGGCTCTGCACCGCGTCTCCCATCCCAGGGACCAGCACCAGCACCGTAATATCCGCCAGCCGCGCTATCTCTACCTCGTCCTGTCCTACCCCGACCGTCTCGATTAGGATCGTCTCGCGCCCTGCCGCCTCCATCACAGAACAGACATCCGCTACCCCTCGCGCTAGTCCGCCGAGAGCGCCCCGCGAAGCCATGCTCCGGACATACACGCCTGCGTCCTTGGCGAATCCCTGCAACCGGATCCTATCCCCCAGCAGCGCTCCTCCTGTATACGGACTCGACGGGTCAACCGCTACCACGGCAACAGCCATCCCAAGCCGTGAGGCAGCACGCTCCGGCCCGCGAAGCCAGCGAGCCATCTGGTCCACCAGCGTGCTCTTCCCCGCTCCCGGAGGCCCGGTTACGCCAATCCGTACTGCGCTCCCCGCAAACGGCTTGCAGGCAGCCAGCAGCTCCATAGAGCCAACTGCCCGGTCTTCCACCAGTGAGATCGCCCGGGACAGCGCACGCATGTCCCCCGCCCGCATCCGCGCCACCATCTCGTTAGCCTGTGCCGTCACATCCACGTCAGCGATCATACCGCGCAGATGGAATAACCCTGCCTGCGCGGCGCATCTCAACCTTTATGCAGGCAACGCAAACCTTCCTCAGCGGTGGCATCCCTATCCGCCTCGATCAGCGAGAACCGGAAGGTCCCGGACCCTTTCCCGCCATTCTCCTGCTGCACGGAGCCGGAGGCAACATCGCCTTTTGGCTCGACCGCCTCGCCCCGTTCGTCACCCGTCTCGGCATCGCTCTCTACGCCGTCCACTACTTCGACCGCACCGGGACCGACCGTGCCGACACCATGACGATCCTCGATGGCCATCACGTCCCGCTCTGGCTCGATACCGTCGCCGACGCCGTCACGTCCCTCGCCGCGCGTCCCATGATCCATCCGCGCCGCATCGCCCTGCTTGGCGTCTCGCTCGGAGCCTTTCTCGCACTCGCCTACGCCACCCTCCCGAACCGGCACCGCGTTCGCGCCATCGTCGAGATCTCCGGCGGTCTCGCCGCACCCTACGCCGCCACCGCTGCCGCATCCTTCCCACCGACCCTCATCCTCCATGGCGAGCAGGACATCGTCGTCCCCGTCACCCAGGCCCACGCGCTCAGTGGCCTGCTCACCCGCCTCGACGTCTTCCACCGGATCGAACTCTTCCCCGGCGAAGGCCATTGGTTTTCACCCGGTGCCCAGCTCCGCATTCTTGAGGCCATAGCCCGGTTTCTCGGTTCAAGAATTTGATATAGGAGTTCGCGCTGCTCTCTCAGAACCTGTCTAAAAACTAGACGTACGCCCTGCGCGGGCAGCGGTCCCTTCGTGACGCGTATACCGGTCCCGGCAGGGGCGGGAACACCCAGCAACGCGATCACCCGTCACGAAGCGACCGCGCCAACCGGGGTCCCACAAACGGGTCTTCGTTTGTGGGGTGGCCACGCGCAGTGGGCCCGTCCGGCAGGACTGCCTTAAGAGTTTTAGAAAGGTGCTTACCGCTTGACACCAGCATCCCTCCAGCAGCTATCCTCATCTCGTCTCGAGGCCGATCAAATCTCTCGGCTTCACCCCGTTTCTGATGGCGGCACCGTCTCACCCATTTCGTAAACGGAGCAAAGCCGTCATGTCGACCCAATCTGCTTCGTCCTCATCTGCTATCCCCGGCTCTCGCTTCACGTCGAGCGCCCCCCAGAGCCACAACATCCGCTGGTTCGTCTGCGGCCTCCTCTTCCTTGCCACCACCATCAATTACATGGATCGCTCCGTCCTCTCGCTCATCGAGCCGCAGCTGCATCTCGGCTTCATGGGCTGGATACCCGGTCTCGCCGCCGCGCGCCAGACAGCCTACAACATCCACTACGGCACCATCATCATCTGCTTCCAGGTCGCTTACGGTGTAGGCCTCCTTACCGCCGGCAGACTCATCGACAAGTTCGGCACCCGGACCGGCTACGCCCTCGCCATCCTCGTCTGGGGTCTTGCCTCAATGAGTCACGCGCTCGTCTCGAGTGTCCTGGGCTTCTGCATCGCCCGCGTCGTCCTCGGCCTGGGCGAGTCCGGCAACTTCCCCGCCGCCATCAAGGCCACCACCGAGTGGTTCCCCACCGAAGAACGCGCCCTCGCCACCGGCCTCTTCAACTCCGGTTCGAACGCCTCCTTCTTCATCGCGCCTATCTTGATCGCCGCCGTGACCGCCCGTTACGGCTGGCATGCCGCGTTCCTCACCACCGGCTCGATGGGAATCATCTGGTGCGTCATCTGGCTGCTCTTTCCGTACAACCGCCTCCGCCGCGGCGCGACGCAAACCCAGACGAATCTCGCGGCCGTACTCGAAGGCGCGCCCGGCATCCGCATCGGCGTTCTCGCCCGGCACAAAGGCCTCTACGCCTTCTCGATCGCAAAAGCCCTGACCGACCCCATCTGGTGGTTTTACCTCTTCTATCTCCCCAAGTTCCTCAACGAGAACTACGGCCTCGACCTCAACCACGCCAAATATCCGCTCATCGTCATCTATAGCGTTTCGAGCATCGGCTCCATAGCCGGCGGCTGGCTCTCCGGCTTTCGGATGAAGCAGGGCCACAGCGTCAACTCCGGCCGCAAGTTTGCGCTTCTGGTATGCGCCCTTGCCGTGCTCCCCATCATGCTCGTGCCCCATGTGGGCAAGCTGTTCCCGACGAACGCCTGGCCCGCCATCGCCCTCTTCGCCCTCGCCGCAGCTGCCCATCAAGGCTGGTCCGCCAACCTCTTCTCCACGCCCACTGACATGTTCCCTTCGACCGCGGTCTCGACCGTCGTTGGTATCGGCGGAGCCGCCGGAGCCCTCGGTGGCGCCGTCTTTACATGGATCGTCTCCCATTATTTTTCGCTTCACCCACTCCTCATCTTTACCTTGGCCGGCTCCGCCTACGTCATCGCCCTGGCCATCTTCCAGAAGCTGGTTCCCCGCCTTGGCGAACTCCGGCGTACATAACCTGGGCACCATGCGCCCGAACGGTCCGCGCACGTTTCGACTGTGCCGGTTCCAGAATGTGCTATCTTGATCTTTGTCGTTGTTGTGCTAAAGGTGCCCCATCAGTTACGTTGATCCTTCAGAAGTATCTCGGCTTATTGCGTCTCAGAAGCGCCGCTTCTCTTCCATCTTGACCTCGGCTTTCCTTGTGGCTGGACTCGTAGCCTGCGGGGGAAACGGCACGAGCGGTACCCCAACTCCGCCACCCGCCCCAGCCCCTGCACCTGACTTTTCAAACACGGTTTTTATCGGTGATTCGCTCTCTTCAGGTTTTCAAAACGGCTCGCTCCTTGACACCCAGCAGCCCAACGGATGGGCGTCACTCTTCGCCGCACAGGCAAAGACGACGATCGCGTTGCCGCTCATGGCGCCCCCCGGCGTTCCAGCCGTTATGAAACTGGTCAACATCGGACCGCCCCCGGTCACCACCACTGCTCCAGGAGTGAGCACCGGCAGGGATAATCCAACCGTGCAGCCCACCGATCTCGCTGTGCCTGGACATCATCTCCACGACCTGATCAATGCCGGGCCAACGCTGGCGCCCACATCCAAGGAAGACATCATCACCGCGCTGATCCTGGGCCTTCCGGCCGGAAACACCAACACGCAGCTTCAAGAAGCGATCGCGCTCAAGCCCACCACCTTGTTTGTCTGGATCGGCAGTAATGACGCTCTGGTCGCGGACGATACCGGCATGCCTTCTTCGATGACACCGATCGCAAGCTTTACTGCTGACTTCACGCAGCTGATGTCCACGCTGCACTCCAAAACTCCCGCTCATCTCATCGTCGCAAACCTGCCGGATGTAACCGCAATTCCATATCTGACACCCGCGGCTATGATCCTGGCCGAGACAGCGGCGCAGACCGGCCAATCCACCGCTCAACTCGGTACGGCACTCGGTCTTACCACCGGCGACCTGATCACGGCTCAGGGTCTGACCGAGGTCAAGTCCGCTGTCAGCGACATAAAGAACAATAAGAAGCCTACGCCGCTCGACGACGCTGGAGTGCTGACTGCCGCCGAGGTGCTGCAGGTCCAGGCACTTGAGGGTCAATATGACCAGGTAATCGCACAGCAGACTGCCGCCGTCGGTGGAACGCTCGTTGACATGCACGCCTTCTTTCAAAAGTTGAGCGCAGGCGTTACGGTCAACGGTGTGAACGCCACCACCGGCTATCTCGGCGGCCTCTTCAGCCTCGATGGCACCCACCCCACCAACACCGGGTACGCTCTGGTAGCGAACCAATTTATCGACACCCTGAACGCCGATCTGAAGACGAGCTTCACCGACGTGAATGTGGGCGCCATTGCTACCACCGATCCGCTTTTTGGCTCCAACATCAAGCCCTCTGCCAATAGCGTTCATATTTCCGAAAAGGCTGCAAGGCAGGCTGGAGTTCTTCTTCACCGGCAACCCCTTCGGTAGAGCGATGACTGTGTGAGGTTTGAGGAAGCGATTCGTGGAGGCATCAAGAATCGCCCTCATCCATCAGACACCTCACACCTTAATGAACTAAACTGGCCTTTCTAATGCCAGACAGCCCAAGCACCAAGTTTTATCTCACGACGCCGATCTACTACGTCAACGCGCGCCCCCACATCGGCCACGCGTACACAACCATTGCGGCCGACGTGATCGCCCGGCGCCATCGCCTGCTCGGCGACGACACCTTCTTCCTCACCGGCACTGACGAGCACGGCCAGAAGATCGAGCGATCCGCAGCAGCGGCAGGCATCGCCCCGCAAGAATTCGCAGACCAGGTCTCCGCCTCCTTCGAGAACCTCTGGAAGCGCATGGGCATCACCCACGACAAGTTCATCCGCACCACCGCGCCCGAGCACAAACGCGGTGTCCAGAAGCTCTTCCAGTTCCTCTGCGACCGTGGCGCCATCGATCTCAGCACCTACACCGGCCAGTACTCCATTGGCGAAGAGATGTTCGTCGATGGGCCACCCGGCACCATCGGTCCCGACGGTAAACCCACTGAAACCGTTACCGAAGAGAACTACTTCTTCCGCCTCAGCGCCTACCAGCGCAAACTCATCGATCTCATCGAAAGCAACACCCTCGCCATTCAACCCGAGGTTCGCAAAAATGAAGTCCTCAGCTTCCTCCGCGGCAACGTAGCCGCATCAGTTCCTTCAACTCCAGACACCCCGCCCAAACCTGTCATCCTGAGCGAAGCCGAAGGACCTGCATCTCCTTCCACAACGTCACAACCCTCAACACCCACCCTTGCCTACTCCAATGCAGGAACCCCCTACGTCCCCGGAGCACTCAAAGACCTCTCCATCTCTCGCACCAGTTTCAAATGGGGCATCCCCGTCCCCGGCAACGAGAAGCATGTCATCTATGTCTGGCTCGACGCCCTCGCCAACTACATGACCGCCCTCGGCTACGGCAGCGACGATCCAGCGGAGCAGAAAAACTTTGAACACTACTGGCCCGCCGACCTCCACCTCGTCGGCAAAGAGATCATTCGCTTCCACTGTATCTACTGGCCCGCCTTCCTGATGGCCGCCGACCTGCCGCTTCCCAAGGCCATCACCGCCCACGGCTGGCTCCTCTTCGAAGACTCCAAGATGTCCAAATCCCGCGGCAACGTCGTCCGCACCGAGACCATCCTCGACACCTTCGGCACCGAAGTCTACGCCAGGCAGTTCCCCGACTCCACGAAGGCCGAACAGGACCTCTTCGCCACCGACGTCCTCCGCTACTTTCTCCTCCGCGAAATTCCCTTCGGTCAGGACGGCAGCTTCAGCTTCGACGCCATGATCACCCGCTACAACGCCGATCTAGCCAACGGCTACGGCAATCTAGTCAGTCGCACCCTAGGTTTGATAGCTCAAAATTTCAGTTTGGGCATCGAAGGTTCACTACAAGAGACAGGCCGAATTCCTCCGCTCTCACTTGGGAATGACACACGCGCAGTCGTTTACAGCAATGATCTGAGCGCACATTCAGAAACTCTTATCGATCTTGATCTGACTGAAAACCAAAATGCGTTTCAAGCGAGGATCCAACGAATTTTCGACCTCATACAGAAGGTTGATGTGTTCATCAATCATGAGAAGCCTTGGAAACTTGCAGCTTACCTGAAAGCCTCACTTACGACGACTTACCCCGACACAGCTGCACAAAATGACTTTGAGACAGGATTGCGAGAGGTGGTAGTTCATCTGGAACGCGTCCTCTACACCGCCGCCGAATCCATCCGCATCATCACCGCCCTCCTCTACCCCATCCTCCCTTACGCCACGGCCCAGGTCTGGGCCCAGCTAGGCCTGGGCGACATAGAAGAATCCGCCCGCAATGGCTACCTGAAGAATCTACAATGGGGCGGCCTGAAACCCGGCACCAAACTCGGCACCCTCGCCCCCATCTTCCCCCGTGCAGACAAAGGACTAGCCCAGATCATGACCGACATCGAAGCCAGCACCGCTCCGAAAGCCCCAAAGTCCACCCTCATCGACGAAGCCATGCCGACCAAACCCGAGCACCACGACTCCAACCACCCCGGCGCCGCCCCGCGCACCGGCACCTTCAACGAGCCCAGCCCCGGCACCACCGTCGGCGGCTCGCACGCCGTCTCAACAGAGCGCCTCGCCAGCCCATCCCACCACGACTCCCCCGCCTCCGGTCCCTTCGCGGCATCGGCTGCATCTTCGGCTATACCCGACACACGGCAGATCGCCCCCCAGATTGCGATCGACGACTTCGTCAAAATCGACCTCCGCGTCGCCAGAATCCTTCTCGCCGAACGCATCCCCAAGGCCGACAAGCTTTTGCGGCTGGAAGTGGATCTTGGGTATGAAAAACGCCAGATCCTCTCCGGTATCGCCGAGTGGTATACCCCCGAAGAACTCATCGGGCGCCGCATCGTCGTCATCGCCAATCTCGCCCCTCGCAAGATGCGCGGCCTCGAATCCCACGGTATGCTCCTCGCCGCGTCATCCGGCGAGAACGGCAAGCCCATCCTCGCCACCTTCGGCGACTCCGAAGAGCTCGAACTCGGCTCGCGCGTCCGCTAGGCCTCCTCATCGCAACTACCTGAGAACCTGTCTAAAGACCCGCGCAGGGCGTCCGTCCAGGTTCTAGACAACCCCTCAAACCGGCGTCGCCATCGACTCCCGCCCAATCGCCACTACAAAGTAGTTTGCCGTCGTTTCCCCGACGTTCTTCATCCCATGCATTACGTTCGACGCGTTGAAGTTCAGCCCGCCCGGCCCGACCCGCTTCTTGGTTCCGTCGTTGTCGAACTCGATCGAGCCTTCGCGAATCATGATGAACTCCGAGTGGCGATGCTTGTGCGGCGGATGCGGCATCATCCCCGGTTGCAGCGTCGTCTCATGCACCTCCACCGTCTCCCCCGTCGCCAGCACACCCTTCACGACCGGTCGGCTCGCCCCACCGTTTGCACTCTGCTTCACCGGCAGTGTGTCGAATGGAAACGTCCGCGATTGGGACAGCACCGGCTCACCCGCTCCGGCTTGTGCCTGGCCGTCAGCAACTCCGCTTCCCATCGCCGCAAAGGCGGAGAGAGCTACACAGAGATCACGTCGATTGAGGTTCTTCATGCCGCCCATCCTACCTCACCCGTACGGCATGATGCACCTCATACCGTAAACTACCGATACGGTGCACTTTACAGATTCCCACTGCCATCTCGACGACTACGAGAACCTTCCTGAGGTCCTCGATCGCGCCCAGGCCGCCGGCGTCCATACGCTCCTCGCCATCGGTATTGGCGACGGTCCAGCCACCATGCATCGCGCTCTCGATCTCGTCAAAAGGAACCAAAGCAGGAGCCCACATCTCTACGCGAGCGCCGGCATCCATCCTCAAGAAGCCGCCCACGCCTCCGCAGACGCTCTCGCCCACTTGGCGACACTGGTCGAAGACCCGAGATGCATCGCCATCGGTGAGATCGGACTCGATTACTACCACGCTGACAATCCCGACATCGCCACCCAGCAGGCTGCCTTGGTTGCCCAGATTGCCATCGCCGCCCAAGCCCGGAAGCCCCTCCTGATCCACTGCCGGACCTCCGAACTCGCGAAGGAGGAAGCAAAGGACAAGTTCGGCGATGCCGATGCCTGGGAAGACCTCCTCGGACTTCTTGCCAGGCACTGGACTGTCACCGGAGCGGCCGCTAACGGCGGCGTCATGCATTGCTTCTCGGGAACGGCAGATCACGCTCAGCGCTCACTCGCCGCCAACTTCCACCTCTCCTTCGCTGGAAATCTTACCTACCCGAAATCCGTTTCGATCCGCGAGGCCGCTACACTCGCGCCCGCCGACCGCATCCTCATCGAGACAGACGCGCCTTTTCTCGCTCCCATCCCCCATCGCGGCCAGCGCAACGAACCCGCCCTCATCACACACACGGCGTCAGCCCTCGCCACGCTTCGCGGCATCTCACTGGAAGAGCTTGCGGCGCTGACGACCGAAAATTTCAAGCGACTCTTGTCCGCGACGCACTAAGTCGCAGCCTGCCATAATAGAGAGCAAAAGTACATCAAGGAAAACACCCATGGCCTCCGATAACAGCTTCGACGTCGTCAGCAAAGTAGACCTTCAGGAAGTCAAGAACGCCATCGACCAGGCATCGAAAGAGGTCCACGCCCGCTTCGACCTAAAGGATTCGAAGTCCAAGATCGAACTCGAAGGCACCGATGCGATCCAGCTTGCCTCGCAGGACGAGTACAAGCTCCAGGCCGTCATCGAGATCCTCTCGCAGAAGCTCGTCAAACGCGGCGTCTCGCTCAAGAATTTAGAGTTCGACAAGATTGAGCCTGCTTCGAACTCCAGCGTTCGCCAGAAGATCAAGCTCGTTCAGGGCATTCCGTCCGAGAAGGCCAAAGTGATCGTCGCCGCCATCAAAGATTCGAAGAAGAAGGCTCAGGCGAGCATTCAGGGCGACACCGTGCGCGTCGCCAGCAAGGATCGCGATGTCCTCCAGGATGTCATGGCCCTGCTCCGCGCCAAAGATATCGGCGTCGATCTGCAGTTCACGAACTTCCGATCCAGCTAAGGCGCCCCGAGCAGCAAGTCACAGCAGTCCATTTGGGCCTGCTTTTGCGTTCATCAACATTCTTCTTCCTTCTGTGAGGGGCGCGCCTTCCATGCCTGCTTCGTTCTATGCCCCTGATAGTCTAACTACCGAGTGAGCACCCTCTCCATTGCGACTGCAAAAGAGGTCTTTGACCTTCTCCGAGATGACCTTGCGGCCATCGAGCAGGAGTTCTCCCGCCAATCCGCCTCTGAAGTTGAAGTCATCACGGACATTGCCCGCTATCTCATTGCAGGCGGCGGCAAACGTATCCGTCCGCTGCTGCTGCTGCTTAGTTCCAAGGCGCTTGGCTGCCACTCCGCATCCCGCATCCGTCTCGGCTCGGTCGTCGAAATGCTCCACACCGCCACACTTGTGCACGACGACATCATCGATAAGGCGGATGTACGCCGCGGACGCCCGTCTTCGAACACCACATGGGGCAGTGCCAAATGCGTTCTCGCCGGTGACTGGCTCTACATGCAGTCGTTTCAGACGGCCCTCGAAGAACGGAACTTCCGTGTCCTTGACCTGCTCATCTCGCTCACCCAGCAGATGGTCGAGGGCGAGTTGCTCCAGATGCAGAAACTCGGCCATCTCATCAACGAAGAAGAGTACTTCGACCTCATCTTCCGCAAGACCGCCTGCCTCTTCAAGGTCTCCATGCAGCTCGGTGCCGCCATCACGCCAGGTCGGGAAGACTGCGAAGAAACCATGGGGGAGTATGGCCGCAACCTCGGCCTCGCCTTTCAGATCGTCGACGATGTTCTTGACCTGACAGCTGCGGAAGACGTTCTTGGCAAGCCCGTCGCGAGCGACCTGCGTGAGGGTAAGGCCACGCTTGCTGTCATTCACGCGCTCGAACGTGGAACCGGGGCCGACCGCGAAGCCATTCGCACCGTTCTCGCGGAGCGCAGCTTCACTGCTGTCTCCCATGCGCAGATCCTCGAAATCCTTCATCGCCACGGCTCCCTCGACTACGCCATGGACACCGCTTGCGCCTACGCCGAAGCCGCCCGCCTCAGCATCGCCGACCTGCCAGCCTCGGACGCCAAACGCGCCCTGCTATGGGTGCCCGGCTTCGTCACATCAAGGGACCGCTAGAAGAGAGAAGCAACGGTTGTGAGTACTTTCCCTTCCCGTTAGCTGCATAAACGTGTCGCCCGTTCCGGAACGGGCTCTGCCCAATGCATATAACCAGTTTGCCCAAACGCGACGACCGTATGTCCCATCGCGGTAGAGTTATGTTGGAATCTTAGGCCTCCCCCTCATCCTCCCCAGCAAGATCCTCATCTACCGCCAACTCTCGCACCCGCGCCACTCCGCTCCCCTGCTCCACCAGCAGCTGGATCTTACCCTCTGCCGCCTCTAGTTCCTGCTTGCATGCATTCGAAAGTTTCACGCCCTCTTCGAACAGACGCACCGATTCATCGAGCGACAGTTCGCCGCGCTCCAGCCGCTCTACCACTGACTCCAATGCAGCCAACTGGTCTTCAAAACTTGCCATTAATTATTTCTCCTGTGGGTGTACACCAGAGCCACAACCATCCACGCCGTCTCCTTAAGAAAACGGTACTCGTGTTACTTTCTCCGGTTCACAGCAACAGGAGAAATGCCCTAGACCTCCACGCTTTTGACCAACCCCAACACCTGCGCTGCCGCTGCATACTTCCCGAATGGCGCGCTCACCTGGACGCCCTGCACCATCGGCCGGGCCTCCGCCAGCATCTCCTGCGCGATCTTCAAACCCTCCGCCCGCGCCTCCTCTGGCGTAGTCGCGGCCGACATCCTCGCCATGATCTCTTCCGGCATGCTGACGCGCAGATCATTCTTCATGAACTCGGCATTGCGCAAACTCGTCAACGGCCAGATCCCCGCTATCACCGGAATACGAAATCCTTCGATCTTTCGTAAGAACTCTTCCAACAATCGCAGGTCGAAGACCGGTTGCGTGATCGCAAATTCAGCGCCGGCTTCTACCTTGAAGGCGAAGCGTCGAACCTCATTGTCGATGTCCGGTACCCCAGGATTCGCTGCCACCGAGATCGTGAATCCAGTCGACTCGCTCATTGGGTTCTTTCCAATATCCAGCCCGTAATTCAAGTTCCGCACAATATTGACCAGCCCGATCGCATCCACGTCGAACACTGCGGTAGCGTCGGGATAGTTCCCCAGCTTCGGCGGATCGCCCGTCAGGCACAATACATTCTTCAGTCCGATCGATGACGCTCCCAGCAGATCGCTCTGCATGCTCAGCACATTGCGGTCGCGACAGGTATAGTGCAGCACCGTCTCGATTCCCACATGCTGCTGGATCTGCACACACAGGCTCTGCGCGCTCATCCGTGGACTTGCTCGTGGCGAATCCGGCACATTGATCGCGTCGACTCCAAGCGCATACAACTCCGCCGCTCCGGCGATCTCCTTCGAGCAGTCGATCCCCTTTGGCGAGACTATCTCAACCAGGGTTACAAATTCACCCGCCGCAATCTTCGCTCCTACCCGCGACCGCTCCTTAAGCGGCGGTGGCTCGATGCGCCCCCCTGCCTCCGCCGTGCCGCTGTCTTGTCCCGCCTTACTCTTTGCTCGTCTCTGCACCTCACCCCGTCCCTGCACCTCCTGCGCATCCATCGCCCGCAGCGTGCTCCGCATCGCCCGCGTATGACTCGGCGTTGTACCGCAACAGCCCCCTATGAATGTAGCTCCGGCGCGCACAAACTTCCGCGCGAAGCTCGCCATGTATTCGGGCGAGGTCATATAGATCGTCCGTCCATCGACCGCTCTTGGAATCCCCGCGTTCGGCATCGCGGCCAGTGGCAGATCGGTCGCACCGCGCATCCGTTCAATCACACTGAGCACCGTTGCCGGGCCGGCACTGCAGTTACAGCCCACCGCGTCCGCGCCCCACGCCGTAATGCGCGTCGCCGCCGTCTCGGCAGTCGTTCCATCCAGACAGTTTCCTTCCTCATCCACCGTCACCATCACGATCAGCGGAACCCCAGGCGCCGCGCTTCGGGCCGCGAGCATAGCCTGCTCCGTCTCCACCATCCATTGCAGCGTCTCGATCACCAGCAGATCCGCGCCCACCCCAGGCCCGCCCTCCACCAAGGCGCGCACCTGTTCCGCAAACGCATCGAACGCCTCGTCAAGCCCAGTCTTTCCCAGCGGCTCCAGGCGAATCCCCAGTGGTCCAATAGCCCCAGCCACAAACGCTTCCGAAGCCTGCTTTTCGCGCATCTGTTCCACGCACTCGCGCGCAATACGCACACCGGCCACGTTGATCTCGTGCATTCGGTTCGCCAGCCCATAGTGCTCCAGGCGAAATCGATTCCCGCCAAAGGTGTTCGTTTCGATCAGTTCTGCACCGGCTTGCAGGTATTCCTGGTGCACCGCGCGTACCGTCTCCGGCTGCGACAGGTTCAGTTCGTCATAGCACCGGTTAATGAATACACCGCGTCCATACAGCATTGTGCCCATCGCCCCGTCACACAGTACCGCATGGTGCGACGCTGCGGAGGGATCCGCACTTTCTCTTCGAAAGAGTCTCTCGACTCCTGTAATCCCCGACCCCGTGCCATTCTTCGTCATTCGCGCCCTCGCCTATCAACTACGCACGACACGCAGTTCAGCACATTCTTTCAGTCCAGCACATTCTTTCCATCCTATGCCAAGCAAAAGATGGATTGAGGCGGTCCCCCAAAGCGACCCGAGACCGGCACATCGACGCGCAGTCTGGAAGACACGACAGCATACAGTGGACATCCGTCCTGCTACCCGGAACACCGTCGTTGCCGAGATGGAGAGTTTCAGCCTGCCGTGATGGAGAGTTTCAGCCGTCGAGACACGCGTCCATGACATCTCGTTCGCTTCTTCCTTGGTATACTCAGCGAGTAGAAACGCTGTGAAAATGCCGCACCACAGGCTGGAGTTGTTCACGTTGAAGAATCGAAGTCTCTCTACCCTGCCGGTCATTGAAGAGCCGGTCGGCGATCGTTCGGCTGGCAAAAGTTTGATCGGCAAAGTACTCTCTCGTAAACTAGGACCCCGCAGCCAGTCCTCCGGGAAATTCGGGAGATACGCGTTCTGCGGCCTCCTGATCGCGATTGCCACACTTGGCCTGACCGCCTGCGGACCGTACTATTACAAGTTTCCGGTGTACACCTTCGCCAATCGACCCATCCCACCCAGCAAGTTGGCACAACGCGTCATGATCTCTGTCGGGAACGCCGGTGCCGGTGGCTCCGGTGGCGCACTCGCCATCATTGATGCCAAACGCGACATCCGCAGCAACGTCCAGAACACTATCACGAATTTCGCCGTCTCCGGCTTCAGTGCCGGAATGCCCGGCCAGATTCTGAGTTTCCCTGAGCAGACCCGCGGCTACGTCTATTCGAACGCCGACGGTTCGCTCACCACCATTGACTACGGGAAGGAAGCTACAGCCGGATCCGCTGGCACCTTTCCGGCACGCTCCAATGCCCTTGCCGTCCCCACCGACTTCGCTCGCATCTTCTCCGCCGAGGAGACCAGCGGTCAACTTGTCGTTCTCGACAACTCGACCGGTAAGGCCTATGCCCTGAACTTGCCCAACGTTTACCAGGTCGCCGCGAACACCGGCGATACAGTCGCAATCGCTATGGTGCGGAACTCGAACACCTTGTACCAGGTCGTCAAGCTGAATGCCAACCAGCCAAATCCGCCCAACTTCGTCGATTGCCAGCCCTACAACCTGCCTGTCTACTGCGTCGTTCCCGTCCCTGGAACATACGACCGGCCGGTCGGAGCGTTCTTCTCGCTTGATGGGACCACCGCCTACATCCTGAATTGCGGCCCAGAGTGCGGAGGAACGACCGCCAGCGTCACCGTCTTGCAGCAGGGCGCACTCAACATCAATAACGCTGCTACCGGTGCGTCGGTGGCTTCGGCTTTCATCGCCAATATTCCAGTTCCAGGCGGTGTCACCACCGCGCTCTCGGACGGCAGCACGCTCTATGTAGCAGGCCAGCAACAGCAAGCCGACGGTCTCTTCTCCGGGAATCTGTCCACTATTTCGCTTGCAAGTAATGCGATTACCGGCAAGTACTCCATCTCCGACGGATACCATACGAAGTTGCTCTTCGCCGAGGACAATACGCTCTGGATCGGCTCCCAGTTCTGCTCCACCGGCGAGCGCGCCAAGCTCGGCCAGAACTATAACTGCCTCACGCGCTTTGACATGGGCGCAAAGACTGCGGCCGTCGTTCCAGCAGCTACGCCAGGGGGCGCCACCACGGTGCCCTTTCCCAACACGAACCTGAACCCCTACTACTACGGCGACCTCACTGGTCTCTGCTGGGTCCAGACCTTCCACAAGGTCTACACCGCATACGGCGGTCAGGTCCACGCCTTCAACACCGCAGACGGCTCCGAGATCAATAACTTCCTGGTCACTGTCCAGGGGACCGCTCTCGACGTCGCCTACCTCGACGCATCCACCAATGCCGCCAACTAAATATCTAGCATCGGAGAGAAGCACAGAGCCTATCCAATAGAGTCGAATGAATGATGAACTCCCTCACCGCTAAACTCTAGTCATGCCCATCGCCGCGCCCTCTCTTCCCTCTTCCCTCTTCCCTCTTCCCTGCCTTACCGACATCCTCGCGATCGCCGCCCACCGCGACGATGTCGAACAGACCTGCGGCGGCACCCTGCTTGCCATGCACGCCAAGGGCTGGCGTACCGGTATACTCGACCTGACCCAGGGTGAATCTGGCACGCGCGGGACCACTCTTGAACGCGCTGTCGAAGCGGCTGACGCTGCCCGCATCCTCAACGTCACTCACCGGGAGGCCCTTGACCTGCCTGATGGCAACGTCCAGAACACGCTCGAAAATCGGCTTAAGGTAGCCGCTGTCGTCCGCCGCCTGCGCCCCCGCGTGGTCATCCTTCCCTACTGGCAGGGTCGCCACCCCGACCACTACACCACCTCGACCCTCGGCTACGAGGCATGCTTCATCAGCGGGCTGGCAAAGGTCCAGACACCCGGTGAGCAACACCCGCCTCACCGCCCCTTCAAGATCCTCTACGCCAGCCTCTACGCCGACGTTCGCCCAACCTTTGTAACCGACATCACACCCTTCGCCGAGCAACGCTTTCAGTCGCTCATGGCCTACAGGTCGCAGTATGCAAACCAGGTTGAGGGCAATGCCCTCTTTGTGGCTGAAGCTGACATCCGCGAGACGACCTTCGCTACCGCGCGGCACTTTGGTTTACTGGCGGGCGTTCGCTACGCCGAGCCCTTCGTCCAGAAGGAAGTTGGCCTCGCCGACGACCTCATGCTACTTCCCGTGGCTTCCATCTAAGAGTACCTCCATCGAAGGACCGGGCCGCTCCTTCGCTATCCAACACACCGCAGCAACTGCTCCTGATTGTCCCAATTCCACAGCACGGAGTAGCCACTGCGCCGCTCCGCCACCGCTACACGGTTTCCGCCCGCGCGCTTTGCCCGGTACAAGGCCGCATCACTGCGCCGCAGCAGATCGTCCCAGTTCACCTCATGGTCCACGGATTGCGCCACGCCAAAGCTTCCACTTACCTGCATCTTGTGACCCCGGTACGATACTGCAACCTGTGCGAGTCGGGTCCGGCATCGCTCCGCTACTCTGATCGCCTCAGATTGGTCCACTCCCGGAAGCAGAAGACAGAACTCGTCTCCTCCAACCCGCGCCAGTTCATCTTTATCCCGCAGTACCCCCAGGAGCGCCCTCGGGACCGCGCGAAGCAGCGCATCTCCCGCACCATGACCCAGCTGGTCGTTTACATCCTTTAGACCATCGAGATCCATCATCACCACCGTGACAAAGCGCCGTTGCCGATAGCATCGTACGATTGTCTTTGCCGCGGCTCGTCGAATTCCGCGGAGGTTCAGCAGTCCAGTTAGTTCATCGACATGAGCCTCGCGTTCAAACCGCATACTCAGCCGCGACCAGGCTAGAAACAGAAACGAGTAGGCGATCGCTCCTCGCGCAAACAGGATGAGCGCCAGCGGAATCCGCCCATCTGCGATGCTCGCTATGTGGGGTGAGGCGAAGGCCAGTCCGAACCAGAGAAAGTAACACATTGCATAGGCCATCGCTGCCGCCCCGGCAAACCATCCAGCGAAACGTCCGCTCTGGTCCCCAAACCGGAACAGCATCAGGCCAGTCACGCCATACTGAACGCCCCAGAGAATCCCGAGTATTGATTGGCTCGCCGAATGCAGTCGAGTCAAAAGCAGGGCACCGAGCGCCATTCCAAAAATCGTCAATACGACCTGCGTGCGCCATAGATATCGTCCCTGATCGAGAAGCTCCGCAAACCCTCTGTGCAGCATCAGGTGGCCGAACAGGATCAACCATATAAAGAGAATGCTGCCCACTCCAGGCGGGAGCCTTCGTGTGCTCATCGAGAGCATGAGAGCAACCGCTGTACCCATGTGAGAGCCGATAAACCAGTTACTCCCACGCCAGCCCGCCGAATCGTCGCTGTGCGTGGTCCGGTATACCAGGGCCATTGCCGCATACAAGAAAAGGAAGAGCAGATTGATTACAGCCAGAGTATGTGCATCCATAGGCATCCCTAAAGTAACGTTCGCAAAGGCAATGTAGATCTCAGGAAGACACCGTATTCCTGCTATTCCTACCTGCTCCAATTTCTGAGACTCGCAGCTGCAGAATTATCGACGTGAGCCTTTAAACACCGCGTTCCAGCCAACCTTTTACGAACGTCACCACCTCCGCTGTGACGTAAAGAGGAGGCTGCATCGCCAGCACCGGCGTTCCCTTAAGCAGCTTCAGCGAGACGCCCTTCCACACCGGCCTTCCTAGCTCACCCTCAGGCAACAGCACTGCATCGGCGCGGTCCAGGAAGAGCCGCGCTGAGTCCTTAAAGTCCGCCGTTGCTGGGTCGAGCACGCTTAGATACAGGTCGGGCCGGACAAATTGCACGATGCTGTTTGACTCGATAATTGCATGTTCCACCTGCACCAGCTCTTTCCTGATTCGTGGCATCGCCTCGGCAAGCTGACCCTGGCGGGTTCGTACCCAGAATGAGCGGACTGCGCCTGCGTCCAGGTACCGCCCGGAGTCCGTCCCAGAGCGCGCATCGCGCTCCTCGCTGATCGCTATGGTGTGGTCGGCGGTCTCGCAATCGCACGGCTTCCCGTTTGCCGAGCAGACTCCATGGCCGAACTGCGTGATCTTGAACGCCGTCCACCGCATCCCCGGGAAGGCGCGGATCAGTCCCGCCACCACGCTCGTCTTTCCGATACTCCGTGTGCTTCCACCGACTACAACGATCGCCATCATGATACTCCCACGCCCACTAAATCCCTTTGGAGCGCGCCTTGGTGGTTCTGATCCGAATCTTCAATGCGCTGCACCTGTCCTGCCGCCCCGAAGCCGTGCCAGATCGCGCAGATACTCCTTCAAAGGCCGCGCTGGCCGGCCCCAGAACACCTGGCCGCTGCCCTGCATCTTCTTTCCACTTAACACTCCAGCGCCACCACCCAGAATGACGCCTCGCCCTACCGTCGCATGCTCACCGATCCCTACCTGTCCGCCTAGAATCGCGCCATCCTCAATGACGCTCGATCCCGAGATCCCCGTCTGGGCAGCGATGATCACGTCTCTGCCGATGACACAGTTGTGACCAACATGAACCAGGTTGTCGATCTTCGTTCCACGACCGATCCGCGTCTCCCCCAGCGCACCGCGATCGAGCGTTGTATTGGCTCCAATGTCGACATGATCCTCGATCACCAGCGTTCCCTGCTGCGGAAACAACAGGTACTCTCCACCCTCAGGATCTCGCGCATATCCGAATCCAGTCGCCCCCAGCACCGCTCCGGCCTGCACCACAACGTAGTCGCCCAGCGTCGTTCCAGCTTGGATCGTCACGTTGGCGCCAATCACGCACGCGTCGCCAATGCGAACGCCATCGTCAATCACAACGTGTGGTCCGATCGTCGTTCCCTGACCCACCGACACGCCATGGCCCAGCACCGCCGAGGGATGCACCCCCTCTCGCTCAACCGATCCTCGAAGGGAGCGCGCGGCCAAAGCAAACGCATACCGCGGATCAGCAACACGCAAGACCCGCGCAACGCCTCCCCACTCGGTTGATGGCACGTCTTTCGTCGACGTATCTGGAGCCGGCTCTGTTGGATCCAGCCTCCTAGAGGCAAGGATCGCTCCGGCGTTTGATGCCAGTGCCGCCGAGAGCGCCCTCGCATCCGACGCAAAGACGATCGCGTCGGCCGATGCATCCTCCAAACTCGAGACCCGCGCCAGCTCGGCTGCGCACGCACCCGCTTCGGCTCCGACCAGTTTGGCTCCGACCAGTTCGGCCAGTTGTTGGAACGTGATCAATAGATTTTCTCCTCGCCCGGTGGCCGAGTCTTCCAACGCCGATGCATCCACAACCACTGTTCCGGATACTGGCGCACATAGCGTTCGATGACTGCGGTGAACCGCGCCGTATTCACAACAATATCGGCTTCGCCATCCTCCGTCCGCTCGAGGACCATTTCTTCGCCAAAGTGCAGCACATACCGGTGTTCGCGCTCCTCCCACAACAGAAAACCGGGAATCACAGCCGCGCCGGTCTTCAGCGCCACCCGCGCCAACCCCGAAGCGGTACATGCGGGAATGTCGAAGAACGGTACAAATACGCCCTGCGGTGGCGTCATATTCGTGTCCATCAAAAGGCCCACTGTCTCACCGGCACGCATCGAAGCGATCAGGCCTCGGGCAAAGTCGTCTTTATGAATCACGCGATTGCCATGCAGACATCGAATCCGGTTCACGAACTGGTCGATCAGCGGGTTATCCAGCCGCCGGATGACCAGCCCCATCGGATATCCCATCAGCGAGTGATAAAAGCTCGATAGCTCCCACGCGCCAAGATGCCCCGTCACAATCAAAACGCCTTTCCCCAGCGCGCGGGCAGCAAGATAATGGTCCAGTCCCTCGTAGCGGATAAGCTCGCTCGCCGAGCTTGCGGTGTAGTCCACCATCTGACAGAACTCCGCCATTAGCCATCCCAGGTTCCGATAGACCAATCGAAGAATCGTATATCGCTGCGCCTCCAGCAACTCGGGAAAAGCTAATTTCAGATTTTGTAGAGCGACGTTTCGAAGTCTGCGCAAGCGGTTGAATGCAACTGTACCGATGCAAGCGCCAAGACGCCGGGCGAGGGAGCGTGGCACAACACGAAGGCTGACGACGGCGATCCAGAGGACAAGAAATTCAAACGCATAGCGAGCTTTGATGGTGTAGCCATGCTGCTTCGGATTCAATCGGTGACTCAAGTACTCAGTCTAACCGCTCTACTGGGACGGTTAGGTCTGGTGCACACCTCATGCTGTCTTACAAAGCAAAAGGCAGCCAAATTAAGGCTGCCTCTTGCTCTTCGACGGCTGAATCCCTATTGGGCATTTTTTGAAGCAACAAAGTATTTAGCAACCGTGCGTACAAAAGGACGCGCAGCCGGCGGAGTCGCTTGGTTCCCCTTCAAAACAGTCTCAAACGGAACATCAGCGCCGTACACTGTACGCGTGTCCTCTTGATTCTGCGAAAGAACGGTTCCGTCGAGGTTGATTCCAGCAAAGAGGCCCTTAGCGCGGGAATAGGAGAGGAACTCGGCATTCAGCTTCCAGTCCGTACCAGCCTGTGCATTACGTCCAACCGGGCCGGCTGCCGCCGCGGCATCGGCGCCAAGCTTGAACTTGGACTTCAACATATCCTGCAGACCGTTCTGGTTCATAGCTACGAGCACCAGGTCCGTGGACTGGGCGCCAATCTGGAAACCAAAGCTGCCGCCAGCCAGTTGCACAAAGACGGGAGCGCTCCACCCACGAGGCGTCCGGCACGTCGCGACACCTTGGCCGTACTGTGCGCCAACCACAAAAGCTGCCTTTTTATAGCTCGGGACAACGACAACACAGGATGCGCTGGCAAGAATGCTCTGTGGAATCCCCTTGTCGGGGGTCGCCATGATCTCGGTGACGACCGCCTGTGCACTGGTAAGGCGCCCATCCAATGTTGCTTTATCCGTCGCACCATATGCTGAGAACGACGTCGCCACCATTGCGGCCACACAGACTATTTCCGATAACCTCTTCATTATTTCAACCTTTCGTATTATGCAAATGCGCCGGTCAGCAAACCTTTGCGGAATGACACTCACATAGACTTTGACGAAAAGCCTCTATAGTGGGTTGCTTGATTCGGCATAGAAGGCGAGTGAGGAGAGAATACAAACTGACACTAGGAGCAGGGCAATCAAAAAATAGGGGATCATAAGATGATGCCGGACTTTCCGGCACTTCTCTCATGATCCCACTCTCCCAGGTCTGTGTTGCTGTACTCAGTGTGCAACACTTTTAGGTAATACGCAACAGTACCCATGAGAAATCACCTAAGTAACATCACTTCTTTCAAATTTAGCAGTTGCCAATCAAATTTCTGTCCCTTCTAACCCAGGACTCAGTCTGCTCCCCGACGGCACACGCCGCCTGCAGTGGTGGAGCGACCCCGCGTCTGCCTTCTTCGAAGCCTGCAACCAAGCCCGGGTGCCCCCGTCCTCTAAGTAGCAGTAGAAGGCACGGTTACAAGCGCGATCTAGTGTGTCCGGCGATGGGAACTCAGGTAGTGCATTGTCAATGCAGTGCGATTGCCAACGCCAACCTTTCGCATCAATCGGCTGATATGGGCTTTTACCGTACCCTCATCAATGCCGAGCGTAGCCGCGATGTCACGGTTAGGCCGGCCTTCAATCAGAAGATTCAGTACCTGGCCTTCGCGATCGGTAAACTTCGAGTCTCCGGCAGATAAAGCAGAGGACGGCGCTGAGGGTACGGGAGCAGCCTCTATGAGTCGCGCAAGCACCTTCCGGGGAGCCCAGATCGAACCGTCCCGAACCACCTCAATACAAAGCCGGATATCGCTCTCTCGTGCATCGTGAGAGAGGTAGCCCTTGGCGCCTGCACCGATCACGCGCTGTACAAACTCTTGATCTTCAGCCCGCCCTAGGACAATCACCCGTAGATCCGGGCGTTGCCGGCGGAATGTTGCAAGCAGATCAAAGAGATGCGGTGCGCTGTCGGAATCAAGCAGAAGCAGGGAAAGCTCCAGAGAGTGGAGGGCGCCTGGCACTGTCAGGGCAATGACGTTGGTGTCGGCCTGCTCGGACAAGATTACCTGCAACCCTAGAATCCGAAGCGGGTCTGTGGCGACCAGACCCACGCGCTGATTTGTCTCCTTCATTCTCTGGCTCCATCACTCTAAATTTTCAGAAGCAACTCCACTGCGCCGTTCGGAGGTTTGTCGCTGTCGCTTGAGGGTGAAGCACTTACAACTTTGGTAGGACGATTCCTTGCTGATGCTGGTACTTGCCTTTGCGATCCGCGTAACTGATCTCACAAACCTCGTCAGATTGAAAAAATAATATCTGGCACAATCCCTCATTAGCATAGATGCGCGCGGGCAATGGTGTGGTGTTGGAAATCTCCAAAGTAACAAATCCCTCCCACTCCGGCTCGAAAGGGGTAACATTCACGATAATTCCGCATCGGGCATATGTCGACTTGCCGACACAGATCGTGAGGACATCGCGAGGGATCTTGAAATACTCAATCGAGCGAGCAAGAGCGAAAGAATTAGGTGGAACGATCACGCTCCCAGCTATCACAGTAACGAACGAGCGCTCATCGAATGCTTTGGGATCGATGATTGCGCTATTAACATTAGTGAATATTTTGAACTCATCCGAAACACGAAGGTCATACCCGTACGACGAAAGACCATATGAGATTACGCCCTCTTTTACCTGCTTTTCGCTGAACGGAGCAATCATTTCATGCTCTGTTGCCTGTTGACGAATCCAACGATCGCTTTTAATTGCCATTTGACACCCGCCACTTTCTACATCTTCCTGCAATGGAACGAGAAATATAGATCTCGTTGACATTCGTGAGGAGTGTTTCTAAGATCACATCTACTCAGCGCGGCTGGTCAAGCTATCCTGTACTAAATAGTAGCGCACGAAAGGCCTTTCTTTTGATCAAGCAAGACCTCATTCAGCGGGTTGTCGACCGGACCGGCCTGCCCAAAACCAAGGCCGAGGCTGCAGTGGACGCAATCTTTGACACGATGAAGCAAAGCCTCATCGCAGGCGATCGAATCGAACTGCGCGGTTTCGGCGTCTTCACCGTCAAGCCGAGGAAGACAGGCATCGGCCGCAATCCCCGAACAGGTGCCGAGGTGAGTATCGCGCCAGGCAAGGCGGTACGCTTCAAACCTGGCAAAGAGTTGCAGCTTCTCGACTAAGACAATCTGAGTACGCTTCGTTCCCTCACATAGTTGGAACCGCTCACATACCTTCCTCTTTGCCCTCGAGCGGAGTTTTACGAGTCATGTTCCACGTGGAACATGGTCCAAAGTACCTCGATTCGTCTTGTGAAACAGCCTTTTAGTTGCCTTCAGGAAGGCTTTGCCCGGGCATAATTTCGCTCACACACTGTGACGGCTCAGGTGAGAAATCCTGAAATTGAGCAGCCGCAGTCAGAAATCTTCAGTGAGTTGTGCTCAGGATATCTCTGCCTGCTAAAGCTTGCACGTGTGCCCAATGCTCCTTAGACATCAAATTACATGAGATGCACCGCGTCCACATCGACCAGAATGCGGCTGCGTGGAACTCCCTCGATCTCCGCAAAGGCCAGCATGCGCCGCAATACCTCCCCGAGTACCTGGCGCTTCTCTGCCTTCAGCACAAAATGATATCTATAGATGCGCTTCAGCCTGACGATGGGCGCAGCGGCGGGGCCAAGGACGCGCACCCTGTCAAGCGTCACCTGCTGGAACCAGCGGCCCAGGGTCGCGGACCACGCCACCGCCTCCTCCAGCTTATCGCTCTGAATCAGCACATTCGCAAGGACGGAGAAGGGCGGATAGTGCATCCAGCGGCGATATTGCATCTCCTTGCCGACAAAGGCCGGATAGTCGTGTTTCGCAGCGAGCTGAATCGCGTAGTGATCGGGATGATAGGTCTGCACAAGCACTTTGCCAGGTAGATCCCCGCGTCCTGCCCGGCCTGAGACCTGCGTAAGAAGTTGAAACACTCGCTCGGCAGCCCGGAAGTCCGGCAGACCAAGCGCAAAGTCCGCACCCACCACACCGACGAGCGTAACGCCATGGATGTCATGCCCCTTGGCGATCATCTGCGTGCCGACGAGCAGGTTGATCTCGCCCGCATGAAGCCGGGTCAGCAGGCGCTCCATATCGCTCCGGCCGCGCACCGTATCGCGATCCATGCGGCCGATGCGGGCGTTAGGGAAGATTTCCTGCAGCCGTTCTTCACCCTGCTGCGATCCGGCTCCGAGATAGTAGAGGTGCTCGCTCTGGCACTCGGGGCAGGTCTTTGGGACGGCACGGCGATAGCCGCAGTAATGGCACTCCAGCCGCTGGCCTGGCTGTGCAATCGCGCTGTCGCCAGTAACGGGCTTGTGGAAGGTCATGGAAATCGCGCAGTTTTCGCATTGAATCTTTTCGCCGCAGCTGCGACACATCACGACGAAGGAGTAGCCACGCCGGTTGAGCAGGATGATCGCCTGCTCGCCGCGGTCGAGTGTGGCCTGCGTCTCTTCAACCAGGCGGCGGCAGAAGATAGCCTCCTGTCCGGTCTGCTGAAACTCCGTGCGCATGTCTACCAACTCGACCTCAGGCAGCGGCCGGTTCATCACCCGGGTGAGCATCTCGACACGGGTATAGCGGCTTTTTTCGGAGTTGGCCCAGCTCTCAAGCGAGGGCGTGGCCGAGCCGAGGACCACGGTGGCTCCGTTCAGCTTAGCTCGCATCACAGCCACGTCGCGGCCGTGATAGCGGGGTGTCTCCTCCTGCTTGTAACTCGAGTCGTGCTCCTCGTCGACGATGATCAGACCCAGCTTAACCAGCGGCGCAAAGACCGCCGAGCGGGTCCCCACGACGATGCGGGCGTCGCCGCGCCGAATGCGGTGCCACTGCTCGGCGCGCTCGTCCTGCGTAAGCTGCGAGTGCAGCAGCGCTACCTTGGCGCCAAAGGCCGCGACCAGTTGCCCGGTCATTGCAGGGGTCAAGCCGATCTCGGGAACGAGCAGCAGCGCCGAGTTGCCTCGATCGAGCGCCCGCTGCATGGCGGCGAAGTAGACGGTGGTCTTGCCGGAGCCGGTAACGCCGTAGAGCAGGTGCGGCTGGAAGCTTCCTTTGCTCATGGCGACGGCAATCGTGCCGAGCGCCTCCACTTGGGTCTCGTTGAGAGCGTGCTCGTGCGCGTGCTTTTTGCCCGTGTCACCTATCCCTCCGAGATGGAAGGCTTCGGCAGCTTCTTCGATCGCCACCAGACCACGCTTGACAAGGGTGCCGAGGGTCGACACGGGAAGCTTCAACGCGCGGAGATCGCGGACTCTCATGCGCCCCCCAACGGCTGCAAGCTCGGCGAGGATGGCAGTCTGGTTGTCATTAAGCTTCGGCAGGCGCGCGTCGGGCACAAGCACGGCGATGTGTTCAAGCCGGCGCGCATCGCGCTCCTCGGCGATAGCCTCGCGGAGCAGCCACTTCTTCCGAACCATACCGTCAAGCAGAGCCTTATTCGCCTGGGTCGCCGAGCGGAGAGCGGAGGCTCTGGCCTGTTCACCCGACTCGAGATAGTTCAATACGGCATACTCCCGATTCTGGTCTTCGGGCGTGAGGCGCGTGCGGCGGGAGGAACCCTTCTCGGCACCTTCGTAGAGGACTCTTCGGCCCTGCTCGGCGATTCGGTAGCTAAAGTGGCGTTTGACCTCGGCATTCAGGGGAAGCATTCCGCGAAGCACTTCGCCGAGCGGCGCGACATAGTACTGCGCTATCCAAGCCGCGAGGCGCATGAGTTCTTCGGGGAGCAGCGCGGCGTCATCGAGGACCTGCTGGACTGGCTTGACCACGATACCGGCAGGCGGCGGCTCGTCATGAACGCGAGTCACCACACCCATCAGACGTTGCCCGCCAAAGGGGACAAGGACGCGCGCACCTGCTACGGGAACAATGCCGTTCACCGCGTAGGTGAAGGTCTGGTCGAGCGGGATCGGGAGGGCAACGTCGCAGAACTGGGGCACCCTTTTAGAGTACGAGTCGAATGAGAGGATTGCCATCTTCGCACTGAGGAGCCACTCGGGTGTCCGTAAGGCAAATGCAGGTCCTTCGGCCTGCGCTCAGGAAGACAGTTTGTAGCAGGTTCAGATGGCTACGGTATCCTGACGAGACTTGGAGGAAACACCTTGAAGGTCGCTCTCCCGCTCCTGCTTGCCCTGCTTTCTTTGCCGTTGGCTGCCCGCTGTCAGGCGACGGTGGTGAACGACGAGCCACTTACGCCGCCGTCGGTTGTGTATCCGGGTGATGCGAAGCAGAAGCACATTCAGGGAGTGGTAGAGCTTGAGGTGAAGGTCTCGGAGACGGGCCGCGTGACCGCGGTGCGGGCGCTCTCGGGACCGGAGGAGCTGCGGCAGGCAGCAGTGGACGCGTATTCGCTGGCAAGCTACCGACCGCTGATGCGCGGTGGACGGACGATTCCGGCGGTGGTCGCGACAAAGGTGGATTTCTCGCTCCATGAGGCTCCACCGTCTCCGGACGACCTGGTCGCGAAGGAGTTCGAACCGGTCCATGCGCAGTGCGAGACGCTTGCCCGGGCAAAGGATGGGATGGCGCTTGGAGTGTGCCAGGAAGCCTTGAAGATTGCAGGGCGATTTTCGCCGACGGGTCACATGGTGGCGCATGCGGCGGCGTACAACGATGCGGCGCTGGTGCTGTTGTCCCTTGGCAGATCGAGAGAGGCCGCGGCGGTTGGTGAAGATGCGGTAACGACGGTAGCCGACGCCTATCCCGGGTCGCTGGCGGCAGCGAACGCGTATATCACGCGAGCGGAGACGCGGGCGCGGAGCGGCGATGTAAAGCGCAGCATCGCGGACTGCACCGAGGCGGAGCGAATCCTGCATGGCCTGCTCCAGCAGGAGCGGGCATCGTACCTGGCCGAGGATATGAAGGCGCAGTTGAAGGGTGTGTTGCGCTTCCATGCGGTCGACCTGCGCAGGAACTATCAGGGTTCGAAGGCAAAGGCGCTTGAGGATGAGGCAGATAAGCTTTAAGGTTCTTCGACTCCGCTGCGCTCCGCTCAAGATGACAGATTTATGGAGCGAAGCCGACAGGCGGCCAATATGCAAACCTCGTAAGTCTAGACGTCCGCGCATTGTCACGTAAGAACAGGTGAAACGGCCTGCCGCTCGTGGCGCCAGAGAGCGCGACGCGAGCGGCAGGCCTTATTGCGTAAATGCCGGGTTGCGTTAGTACTGGAGCGATGAGCCCGACCAGGTCGGGACACCTCCCTGCGTGCCGGACGCGCCCCAGAGAGCCGTCGTGCTGTTTACGTCGGAAGCGCCCCACAGAGCAGTGGCTGCAGCTGGCGAGGAGGCTCCCCAGAGAGCAGTTGCACCCCATAGCGCCGTGTAGCCCGACGGATCGTCCGCGCCCCAAAGTGCCGTTGCGCCCCAGAGAGCGGTCTGGCCGGAGGGCGTAGCGAAGGAGCTTGCGCCGTAGACGTTCGACGCGCCCCATAGAGCGGTTGCGCCCCACAGAGCAGTCTTGTCCGTCACCAGGTACGTGTTGCCGGTAGCTGCATCATAGGTCGCGACCGGAGACATGGCGGTCCCGGCGGGCAGATGATCGCGGGTGGCGGCAGCATCAAGGACAGTGGCCTGGATGTCGAGGTACCCGGCACCCACGGTCAGCGGATTGTAGTGCGAGAGGAACGTCATGCCGCTGGCCTGATCGGTGACGCTGCTGGTTTGTGGGAAGTAAGAGCGGTTGCTGTTGCGCATCAGCAGTGCTTTGACGTTATCAGGCGTAAGCCCCGGCTCGGCCTGAAGCAGAAGCGCAGCCGCACCGCTGACCACACCGGTCGCCATGCTCGTGCCACTCAACGGATAGTAGTCCGAAGAGACCTTACTCTTACCATGTTCGGCGTAGAAGGAGGTGAGCGTGACAAAGTTGGGGTTGACAGTCGGCAGGAACGCGCCCTGAAACTTAAGGCTGCTGACCAGGTTGCCTGGCGCGACGACGTCCGGCTTGACGATGTGATCGATGAACGACGGCCCCTTCGAGCTGTAGCTGGCGAGCAGGTCATCCTGCATGCCGGCTGTCGCCATGGTGCGCATCGCGCCCACGGTGATCACGTAGGGATCGTTGCCCGGCGCTTCAATGGTGCCGTAGCCCTCCGGGTTGAGCGCCTGATCGCGGCCGTCATTACCGGCTGCAACAACGACGACGATGCCGGCCTTCCAAGCTTTTTCGACGGCCTGGCAGAGCGGATCGACCGTGTAACTCTCCCAGATCGGACGCCCGAGCGAGAGATTGATGACGCGAATGTTGTAGGTGTCCTTAAGCCGGATGGCCGCGTCGATAGCCTCGATGACCGAAGAATCAGTGCCCTGCCCGTTCGCATCGAGAACACGGAGGTTGATCAGCGACGCGTTTGGCGCGACGCCGGAGAAGGTGCGGAAGTACTTGTTGCCGGTCGAGTCGCTGCCCGTACCTGCGATCAGGCCCGCAACATGCGTGCCATGGCCGTAGGCATCCGTGTAGTTGGACGATCTGGTCTGTGAGGAAGGGAGAAAGCTCTGGTTGTAGACGACTTTGCTGCCGCCCTTCACCACTTGCAGCGCTGATGTGAGAATGTTGCCTACGAGTCCCTTGCCTACCTGCAGATCATCGACGACGGTGATGCCACTGTCGATCACGGCAACACCCACGCCCGAGCCGTCAAAGCCCTGGGCCCAGACTGCCGGGGCGTTGATCGGCTCCGTCGTGTACTCGGCCGAGGCGGAGCTGAACTGCCGGGAACCGACCTTTCGGTCGAGCGAGATATAGGAGACATTCGGGTCGCGTGCAAGCATCTTGAGGGAGTAGCCAGGAACCTCTGCCACCACTGCATCAAGGGCATTGAAATGCTTCAGAACATTTCCCTTCACGACCTCGAGCAGCAGGTTCTGCAGCCATCCAGGCTGGCTCTTGTACTGGATGATGACGTGCATAGAAGACTGCGAGTCCGCCTTCAGCGCATCTTCGGAGATTTTTTCATCCCCGTGGTTCTTTTTGGAGCCATGATCTTCCGCGAACATGGCAGTAGGTGCGAGCAATGAAGCAGCAAGCAGCGAGATGAGGATCTTTGGGAAACGGGTCATGAGGTGAGAGCTCCTAACAGCATTCATGGTTGAAGTAACGGCAGATGTGACAAGGGAGTACAAAGGCTTTATCGGAAGAAGTGTCAAAAACTTTAGCCCGAAGGTGATGGGAACGGAGCTTCATATTCCCGATTGAGGACTCGTTCGCAGTACGTTTGGTCGGTTGCCAGCGAGCTTGACCGCTCGATGGCCACGTACTTGCGCAACACCTCAGGAGGGACAGGGAGCGCGCTCAGTAACGATAGAGTTGCCGGATGGCTTGCCTGCTCGATGCGATCGACCGCAAGGCATTCGACAATACGTCCGCCATCGAGGATGGCAATTCGGCTGCACAGGTTGAGGACGGAGAGCAGATCGTGCGAGATGTAGAGGAGCGCCGTGCCTTCGCGATTGAGACGCTCCAGCAGGCGCAGGATCTCGACCTGGGTGACGGGGTCAAGTGCGCTGGTCGGTTCGTCCAGAATCAGCAAGCCTGGGCGATGGAGCAGGCCGAGCGCGATCAGTACACGCTGTGCCTGGCCAACGCTAATCTGGCCAGGCTTGCGGGCGAGAAAGGCTGCCTCCAGCGGAAGTTGGACCTCGGTGAGAAGTTCGTGCATACGGTCCGCAAGCTGGCTTCGACTGACCTTCCGATGCGCGCGCCAGGCCTCTTCAAAGTGTGCTTTGAGTGAAAGCGCGCCGTTCAGGGCGGACATCGGGCTCTGGGGGATCAGGGCGAAGCTGCGACCGCGCAGGCCGCGTGCCTCGCGTTCGTCAAGGGTGAGCAGGTTTCGGCCTTCGAAGCGCACCTCGCCCGCAGCCGTGCCGCCGCGCCATGGCAGCAAGCCCAGCAGCGCCAGGACCAGCGTGCTTTTGCCTGCGCCGCTGGTGCCGATCAGCCCAAGAGCCTCACCCCGCTCGAGCGTGAAGCGCACATCGTCGAGTACGGGGATCGCTCCATATCCGGCGGTGAGGCGGACTTCGAGCAAGGGTGCGCTCATCGCTTGGCCACCTGATTAGGCAGCACAGCCCAGTGAAGCGTATCAACATTCCAAACCGCGCCGGGCTCGAGCACCGCGAGGTCGACGCCGCCAAGCGTGGGCGATACAGCATAGAGCGCGTTGGGGTAGACCAGGTAGATGAAGGGCTGCTGGTCGGCGACGATCTGCTGCACATGATCGACGGCGCGTTTGCGTTGGGTCATGGTGGGGGCTGCAGCCTGGGCACGCATCTCCTCGTCGATGCTCGCCTCCCAGGGGGTTGCAGGTCTCTTCTCGGAGGGGTTCCATTGATGGTTTGGGGAGGAGCTGATCCAGAGATTCATCATCGTGTTCGGGTCGGGATTTACGTTGGCGAGACCAAGCAGACAGGCCTCGTAGTCGCCGGTGTGCATCAAGCGTTCGATCAGCGCGGGGAAGTCGAGCGTGACCACCGTGACCTCGATGCCCAGTGCAGCGAGATCCTGCTGAATAAGGGTGGCCATCTTCTGGCGGGCGGCGTTGCCTGCATTCGTCAGGATAGAGAACTTTATCGGGTTGCCAGCAGCGTCGTAGAGCAGCCGTCCCGAGCGGTGAAAGCCGGCCTGGAGCAGCGACTTGTTTGCGAGTGCAGCACTCTCGGTGGGAACATGCAGATCGCGGTTGTACCAGAGGCCATTCGCGGGTGAGATGAAGCTATAGGCAGGCGTGGCATGGCCGCTGTAGGCTACCCGGGCCAGATCGGCGCGATGCATGGCTTCGGAGATGGCGGTACGAAAGGCGGTGCTCTGGAACCACTGCTTTTCATAGGCCGGAAGAGGGGACGACGCGGCCTGGTTGAACCAGAGTTGTTCGGTGTTGAGCGAGGGTCCCAGGTCGTGAACAGCCTGGGGCTGGGTGCGGGCAAGCAGGTTGAAGTAGTCGGGCGGGATCGAGTTCATCAGCTGATGCTGGCCGCGCACGAAGCTGGCCTGATCCCGCTCGGGATTGACGACGATGTCGAGGCGGATGGAGGAAATGAAAGGGAGTTGCGCACCTGTGACGTCGTGCCGCCAGAAATGAGGGTTGCGGGTGAGACGAAGAGACTGGCCACGCTTGTACTCGGTCAGTACATACGGGCCTGCGGTGACTTTTGCTTCACTGGGCCGGTTGACCGGCTCGATGGCGATCTCGTCGAAGAGTGCGTCTATGCCGACAACACGCCTCGGCAGATGGATTGTGACGGTAAGCGGGCCAGAGCTGTCGACGATAACTCCTGGAGGCAGCTCTTCGGCAAGCGGCGCGGCGGTTCCGGGAGCGAGTACACGGCGCAGGGAGAAGACGACATCGGCGGCTCGAAGCGGCGCGCCGTCCGAGAACAAGAGTCCTTTGCGCAGCTGGAACACGAGGGTGCGGCCGTCGGGCGAGGCAGTCCAGCTCTCGGCTAGGCTGGGCTCGACCTGCTGCGTACGGCGGTTCAGCCGCAGGAGCACGCCGCCAGTCAAATAGCGCACCAGTTCCGAGGCCTGCTCATCGACCTTGGCGGGATCGAAGGTCTTCGGATCGTACTTGATCGACCAGGCCAGCTCGCGGTCTTGTGCGCGCATCTGCGTGAGAGGCTGGAGCAGCAGTGCAAGCGTGCCGAATAAGAGATATTTTCTGGAGTGGAGAAACATGGGATCAGGCCTCCGTGGCGAGAAGTTCCAAGAGCACAAGCAACGTGATGAGCAGCGCGATGGGCAGGTAGACCCATCGTGAGGTCGCGAGCAGCGCCGAATTGTCGAGTTCAAGCAGCATCGAGCCCCAGGAGGGCAGCGGTTCACTGACGCCGAGACCAAGGGTTCCGAGGTTTGCCTCAGCGACCAGGCAGGCCGGGATAGCGATCAGGAACTGCGGGATAAGCAGCGGCAGCATGTGGGGTAGCGCATGCCGGCCGAGAAGACGGCTCACCCGCAGACCAGCGGCGCGGCCCTGCACCATCCAGCCGGCCCCGCACACCGCGACCGCACCAACGTGAACGGCGCGCGCACAGGTCGACCAGCCAAGCAGCGCCAGCAGTAGAAACGTGATCGTCGCCGACTGTGCCGGGGAGGTCGACAAGGGCAGACCCGAGCGAACCATCATCAGGAGGAAGAGCCACGGCAGCGCAAGAAAGGTGTCGCTGACGAGAAGGAGAACGCCTCCGAGAGCCGACGGTGCAAAGGCAGCCAGCGTGCCGACGATCGCTGCGATCACCGTGGTCACGGCCGCAGCGGCAGTCGCGCCGGCCAGGCCGAGCAGCATGGCGGCGGCGACCCGGACGAGGCGATCGCGGCCGAGCGCGTCCGTTCCTGCCGGGTGCGCTGCGCTCGAGACTGCGGCGATTGCATCGCGATCCTGTGCGCTCGAGCTGGCTCCGGGACGCAGCAGAATGAGCGCCGCCGCCGCGAGCAAGATCATAAGCAGGAAGAGCGGCGCTCGTTGCATCAGACCGTCTCCGTGCGCGCCGCTGGTTCGGCCAGCAGGCCAGCGCACCCGACGACAGTGGCCATCAGAAGAGTCGTTGCGAGCAGCACGGGAAGATCGCGATTCATGGCCGCGCTCCACGCAAGCTGTCCAATGCCGGCCACGTTGAAGACGACCTCCGCGGGAACAGCCGCGCCGAGGCCAATGACGAGCGACATGGTAGCCAGCGCGAGGAGTTGCGGCTGGAGGACCGGCAGCAGGTGCGTCCGTGCGATGCGCAGGGTGCTGGTGCCTTGGGCGCGTGCCTGCAGCAAATGCGGTGCCCGCCACGCCTCTCGCAGCAGCCGGTAGAGGAACTTGAAGCTGCGCGTTCCGATCAGAACCGTGAGCGCAAGCGCTGGTCCGCCGGCATCGGTAAGCAGGCAGAGGGTCGCCATCGCACCGATCGGCACAGCAAGCAGACACGCGGCGGAGACGGTGATCAGCACCTCGCCCGAGCGGCCACGCCGTGCGCTCAACGGCAGTGCGAATGCCAGTGCAAGCAGCCATCCAGCGCTTACGCCGCGCAGCAGCAGACTGGCCGTTACGCGAAGGCGCGGACGGATCAGTTCGGCGACGGGAACGCCATACTGACGCGATAGTCCGAGATTGCCATGAAGCCAGAACGTGAGCGAGGTTACAGCTGCCGAAAAAACCGAGTGATTCTTGCCACGTTCGATCGCCAGTTCCGCCCTCGCGTGCTGTGCGTACTGCGCGTCCATCTCGCGCGCATCGGCATAGTAGCCTGGCGCGAGGCGCATCAGCATGATGGTACCGAGCGAGGCGAGCAGCAGCAGGAGCACAGTCCGGCCAAGCCGCTTCAGCAAACCAGGAACCATCGTCTTCATGCCATAGTCCGAATGGGGAGCGTCCCCACGCAGGCGCTTTCGATGCAGGCGTCTCCATGCAGGCACCTTAAAAAGAGTCACGCTCATGCGGTCTCGCTCAACCGTTCGCGGCGGCTTGGAAAGCGAAGCGCAGACTTCTCGAGCGCCTCATAGTGTTCGCGCTTGTGCAGGTACATGCGCCGGTCGGCGAGGGCAAGCAGTTCCTCGGCGGTCGTCGCGTCCGATGGATAAAAAGCTGCCCCCACACTGGCCGAGACGGGCGTGCCTGCTTCCATGCCGCGGCTCGCATCCGAAACGACGTGCGCGATTTTTTCCAAGCGACTAGCGGCTATATCAGGAGTAACGCCGGGAATGAGGAAGACAAATTCATCGCCGCCTAGCCGCGCGACCGTGTCCAGCGGACGGCAGCACCGCCTGAAGCCGTCGGCGATCGTGCCGAGCAGCAGGTTTCCAGCCAGGTGCCCACGCCGGTCATTAAAGCTCTTGAACGAATTAAGATCGCAGACGACGATGGCAAGCGACTCGCCCGTGCGGCTCGCATGCGCCAGCCCCGCCTCAAGCTTTGAAAACAAGCCACGCGTGTTCGGCAGTTCGGTAAGGAAATCTGCATGAGCCGTAAACTCCGGCCGATAAAAGCGCATGGCATTCCGAAGCGCGAGTGAAAATTTGGTCTCGATGACCTGAAGGATGCGCAGGTGATCACGGGAGAACGCGTTGGCCGTCTTTGCATAGAGCGTGAGCACGCCGAAGACATCACCCTCTAGATCGAGCAGAGGCACCGACAAGGCAGACTGCAGGTCTTCCGCAGGATCTGTACGATCCGGACTATCTGGACGATGCAGGAAGTTCGGCTCTACGCTAGCATTGCCGTTCACGATCGGCCTTCCACTCTGCGCCACCCAACCCGAGACACCCTGGCCCAGAGGAATCTCCATCGAGGAAAAGAATCGCGCACTCTCGCCGTGGATGTGCTGCGGGATGATCGTCCGGTCTTTCTTGAGGTATACGACCGAGCAGTCGAATGCGATCAGCGCACGCAGTCGTGAGGTCATCAGGGAGACGGCCTCGTCCAGCCGAAGCGAGTTGCCGAGCGATTGCGTCATCTCGAAGAGCGCCTGCGCCTCCTGGCTGGCAGCCGCAATCAGGTCGAGAGCTTCCAGGCCTGTGCTTGAGATCGGCTGCGTTCGAGCCGGAGTCCGGCCGGCAGCTTGGGCGAGACCGGAGAGGTCGAGACTGGATGGGGCGAGACCGGATGGGGAAAGGCCAGCCTGATCGAGAGTGGCTTGAACGTCGGAGCTATCCTGTTCAAAGCCGGCGCCGGGAACCAGACCGCGCTTAACCGCAATCCCGGTGTTCAAGCGCATCAGCTTCTCACCCTCAACTCGCGCGCGAGCTTCGAGTTCCACGTAGCGCTGCTCGAAGACGGCGACCACCCTGGGATCGAACTGGGTGCCGACGCCCTTCTTGATCATCGCCATGGCCTGCTGGATCGGCATGGCGAGGCGATAGGGCCGGTCAGAGGCGAGCGCGTCGAAGCAGTCCACAACGGTGAGGATGCGCGCACCGATCGGGATCGCCTCTCCCGCCAGACCATCGGGATAGCCCATGCCGTTCCACCACTCGTGATGGGAGCGAACGATGGGAACGACGGGATAGGGGAACCGCACGCGCTCGAGGATCTCGGCCCCTACGACAGGATGGATCTTAATCTTCTCGAACTCTTCCTGGGTCAGCTTGCCCGGCTTGTTGATGATGTGATCGGGGACGGCGAGCTTGCCTATATCGTGCAACAGGGCGGCGGTGACCACGGCCTGGATCTCGAGCCTGCTCAGTTGGAGCGCCGCGCCGATCTCTGCCACATAGACGCGCACCCGGAGCAGATGATCGTGCGTGCTCTGGTCCCGGGCTTCGATTGCCATGGCGAGACCTTCGATAGCGCGCAGGCTGAGCGCCTCCATCTCCTCGAAGTGCTGTTGCCGGTCGCGCACGCGAATAATCTGACTCATGTAGGAGCGGTAGATGGTGTACACGATCGGCAGGATCAGAAGCGAGGTCGGCCATCCATAGCGAATGCTGAGGAAGTTCGCCAGCCCGGCGAGTGCAGCTCCAAATAAATAGAACGGCAGATACCAGAGGAAGTTCCCAGTCCAGAGAGGATAGACAGGCTTCTGATTGGTCCAGCCGATGATGAGCGCGACCGGGATAGTGCTCGCCAGGAAGTAGACGACAGCCGCCAGGGAGACCGCCGGGGCTGCCGCAAGGTGCATTCGCAGCAGGAGCGTGTAGGCGAGCCATGTGCCTGCAGTCGCATTGATTGCATTCCCGACATTGAAGGCAATCTGGACCGCGGTGAAGTTTTTCTGGACGCGGAAGTTGCATTGCGCAAAGACAGACAGCGCGGCGAGTGCAAGCGCCTGCGGGAGTGAGAGTTGAACGAGCGACAGGAGAACGAATGGGAAGTTCACGGACATGGTGCTGTCGCCCCGAGGCAGCGGCACCTTCATTCCGGAGATGAGCAGAACGACCGCAAGATAGACGGTGAAGCGTATCCAGTCATGACCGGCAAACCGCGTCGAACCGATGAGAGCCGTCGTTGCGGCCAGCAACACAAGCGCGACCAATACTTTAACCCGGACAGCCATGATTGTCCTATCGGCAGTTCTCGCGTTTCATTCACCGGTGGGCAGGCGGATGCACCGGCGAAAGCATGTTCGGTAAGCATCGGATGGGATTCAATACGGAGCGATGCAAATCAACGCGGAGCAATGCCCAGAGACTTCCGGAACTCTTGATTCGCAGGAGCGTTCGCGATGTGCCATCGACGCTCCAAGCTACTCGGTCATAGCTTCGAAGGTGGCCAGCATCTCTTCTTCGGCCGCTTTACGGAACGCATACTCGACGCGGTTCTTGCCATTCTGCTTGGCAAGATAAAGTGCCGTGTCGGCCAGGGTCACGAGTGATTCGATCGAGCAGCGCTGGTTTCCGAGCCACGCGACACCGAAGCTGCAGGTGACGGTCAGGGCGAGCTCGCCGTGATGGATCGGCTCGCCCGCGATCGCAATGCGCAACTCCTCCATCCGGTCGATGTCGCTGGCTGGCTCGAGGCCAGGCATCAGGATCAAGAGTTCTTCGCCGCCGTACCGCCCGACCGAATCGCCGGGGCGGACGGCACGACCGATCCGGCTCGCGCACTCGCGGATCACGGTATCGCCGACGACGTGACCGCGTTCGTCGTTGATTCGCTTGAAGGAGTCAAGGTCTGCCATGGCCACAGCCAACGGGCTCCCGGTTCTCAGGGCAAGCTCACATTCAAGGCTCATGTGTTCGAAGATAGCCCCGCGGTTTAGCAGGCCGGTGAGGGTATCGCGGCGCGCCATCTCCACCAACGTGGAGCGGGTGCTCAGCAGCTCCGCCTTTTCGCGCTCGAGCTCTCCTGTGCGTGAGGCAACCAGGGTCTTGAGCTCCTGCTGCCGCACAACGAGGATATGGACGCTCAAGCGCCACAATCCGACGAGTAGAAGTAAGCCTAGAAAAGACTCGATCAGGCGGAACCAGCCGCGTCTCCACCATGGCTCGAGTACTGTAAACGCGAGCGTGAGCGGAGTTGAAGCCTGGTGCAGTCTTTGATCGTAGGCGATAACGCTAAGCGTGTAAGTCCCCGCATCGAGCGCGGGAAAGCGCAAGGTTCCCCAATTGGTGTCCTGCCATGTGTTTTCCTGGCCTTCAAGTCTGTACCGGTACAGGATCGCGCTGCCACGGCTGTAGTTGGTATTGAGCAGATGTACGGTCAGCGTGGGCTTGCGGAGATTGAGTTTTGAGGCGACCTCCGGTTTGAGCTCCCTATCTCCCAGCCGCGCATCAGCAAGCCGGACCTGCGGTATCGCAGCGGAGAAGATCCGCTCTGGATGGAGCAGATGAGAGAGGCCGCCGCTGGTTCCGATCCATACCGATCCGTCCGGATCCGCGAAGAAGCCATGCGAGTCGGTATCATCCCACAGCAGTCCGTCTTCCGTTGTGCACTGGACCCACTGCCGTCCGTTGAATACATGCACACCATCGTCGCTGCCGGCCCAGAGCCAGCCCCGGCGATCGATGGCGATGAAATAGACATTATCCGAACCTAACACTGCACTGCTCACCTGATCGATCACGGTCGCTGTCGTGCCCAGGATCTTGAGGTGGAGAAGGGGAAAGGGCGCTCTTGCCTGAACCCACAGCGTTCCGTCAGATGCGGCTACGACAAAAAAATCGAAACTCCTGCCTCCATCGAAGGGGATCTGGATGGCTGACCACGTCTCGCCTTCGAGCCGGAACAGCCCTCGCCCAGTCGCAAGCCATAAGGTCCCGCTGCTACTCTCGGCCATGGACCAGGCATAGCCCGGGGGAAGATCCTTTGAGTTGACGGTGTGCAACGCGGACCATCTATCGACTGAAGAGAAGAAGTGCAGACCTGTCCGCGAGCAGACCCAGATGCGCTGGTGCCTGTCCACCAGAAGCTGAAAGATGTTGCCCAATCCAGCGGCGGCGACACGGGCGTGACCGGTTCCCGGATCGAGATCGATGACATGGCCAAGTTCATCGCTCGTCCATAGGTGCTGCCGGTTGTCGATGACCGCTTCGGCGACGCGGTGAAAGGGAAAGAGAGCGGTCTGATGCACAATGCTGCTGGTGGCCGGATCCAAACGGTCGAGATTGGTCTCGGTCGCGACCCACACATGTCCTGCACGATCGCGTGGAGAGGACCAGACGACGTTGCTGCTCAATCCGTCATCTTTGGTCCAGCCTTCCCAGGTGCCATAGCCATTCCAGCGCGAGATGCCGCGTCCCAGCGGGGCAAGCCACAGAGCCCCGGAATGATCGAACAGAAGTGTTTCGATTTCATCCTCGGGAAGACCATTCTGCTGTTTGTAGATGCTCCAGGAGTTTCCCTTGAGTTGCGCGATACCCTGGACCAGGTTGAGCACCAGATTTCCGTGCGGATCCTCGATCAACGAGGACTTCTGTACGTTGAGGTGCGAACCGGCGGGCAGATCCGGGGCCTCGTTGAAGCTCGCCTCACCGCCAGCGAGGAAGACGACGTGCTTTTCTCCCCGAGCCCACAATCTGCCGGCGCGGGTCAGCAGAAGCCGCTTCCATGTATCTGCCTTCAGCCCCTCCCGCTCACCGAATACCTTAGCTGTGCCTTGCTGCAGATCCAATCTGCAGATCGCTCGTCCGCAACCGGCCCATATAACTGAGCCGCCACCACTCACTACGGAGGTCAACGTCTGCAGTTCAGGGTGTTGCCAAAGCAGCCGGGGCGGCAACGCGTCCGAAACTCGCCAGGTACGTCCATGATCTTCGCTTGCAATGCGTTCGAGCGTCCCGCCGCGAAGAAGGTACATGCTATCCGGTTCCAGCGGAAGGGAGAGTAGATCAGCTTGCCCATTGAGGAGTTCGAGATTAAGCCCGGCAATCTCATGCACCGCCCCTCCCTCCCGATAGACGAGATGACGATTGTCAATTGCCCAGATTCTTCCTGCCCCGTCCTCGCGCAGTGCACGGACGTACTGAAGACCGGCGTCGCTGAAGTTCTGCTGCTTCTGAAAGCGCTGCCCATCAGCGACAAAGACGCCGCCCTCAGATCCCACCCAAATCGTTCCTGTGTGATCCTCCAGGAAACTTGAGACGTTCATGTTCGACAGGCCGGATGCCATGCCAAACGTCGAGAATGCGAAATGCTGTCCGGTTGCCCAGGGCGTGATGCAGCAGACGAGCAGCAGTCCATAGAAGGCGATCAGCTTCGGGCAACGCTTCCGTGAATTGATGTACGACATCGGCATCCAGAACTTCTCCGTTGGAAAAAAAGCGCGGCTTGTTTCTTTATCGGATTGGAAAGCGGAGAAGGATAGTTCCTCCGATGTGGAGAAAGACATCCAGAAACTAAGTGCACCGTTGATGGATTTCACCACCCCTCCGGCTTGACAGCACTCGGTCTCGTTGGCGATGTGCTCTGGGCATCTGTGATATCGTGGCCGCAATCTTTCCGTCACTCAAGGGGTGTTTCTGTGCGTGTTCCCGCAATCTATGCCCGAGTCGTAGGCCGTTTGATCGCCTCATTCTTCCTGCTTGCTTCCGTGCACAGCGGCGTTTCCGCACAGGTGGTACCAGTTCCCCTGCTGCCCCAGACAGGCTCCTCGAATCCGGTCAGTGCAGAGCCTCCGGTCTCGCGTCCAGCATCAACGCCGTGTGTTGTACCGCTGCTCACGAATCAGGCGTTTGCTGACTTTAGCGGCAAGCCTCTTAACTACATGCCGCCAGCTTCATGTCCCGGTCCGTGGGCAAAGGTGGTTCTCACGGCCGACTTTACGGTGACGGCTGGACGGCAGTTTGATCGCACGGCCGAGTTCTACCTGGGCAATGCGAACATCTTCTATGGAACAACGGCCGAACCGCGCAAGGCGTTAAGTCCCTCGTGGCACGTTGAGCGCGACCTGACGGACCTTTCGGCCCTGTTCAAAACTGCCCAGACTGGGCAGGCCGTGATCGGCAACATCGTCAACGCGACCTATACGGGAGTCATCTACGCAAATGCGGCGCTCGAGTTCTACCCGGCGACCTGGCGGGATTGGGCACCTGTTGTTCCCAACGTCGTAGTTCCGGTAAGTGCGACCAATAATGCAGGCACGCTGAATACGACTTCAGACCAAATTACGCAGGCCGTCAATCTGCCGCGGAATGTAGAAAGGGTCTACTTGGACGTGATCGCGCAGAGCCAGTCGAACGACGAGTTCTGGTATCTCTGCGTCCCCACGGATAAGGCGAGCGCGCTCGCGAGCTGCGGCAACACCAGCTTTCGCGAGACCGAGGTCACGATCGATGGCAAGGTCGCCGGCGTTGCTCCGGTCTATCCGTGGATCTATACCGGCGGTATCGATCCATATCTCTGGGAGCCGATCACCGGCGTCGAGACGCTGGACTTCAAGCCTTATCGCGTCGACCTGACGCCATTTGCGGGTGTGCTCGCCGATGGGGCGCAGCACACGATTGGCATTGGCGTCTTCAACGCGAGCAGCTACTTCCTCGCGACGGCGAATCTGCTGGTCTATACGGATCACGGTCGCGAGCAGGTGCGGGGCGGCCTGCTCAGCAACACTCTGAGCGCGGCGCCGCTTCCTCAGGTGACGGAGAATCTGGCGACCAATGCGAGCGGGACGACCACGGGAACGGTATCCGTGGGTTCGAATCGTAGCTTCGCGGTCCGCGGCTACGTGGATACCTCTCATGGCCGCGTTGAGACGACTGTCGAGCAGAAGGTCAGTTTTTTGAATAGTCAGACCGTCCAGGTGAACCCAACTTCCGGCCCGGATGTGCAGAATGTGGTTCAGACGAGTACGGTCGACTCGGTGACGACAACGCGAGATGGATCTCTGGTTGAAACGAATGCGAAGCACATCTCCTACCCATTAGCGCTTAATTACGCTTTCATCAGCAACGCGGACGGCACGCAGACCCAGACCGTGACTTCCGACCAGAAGAACCTGCTCACCGAGACGCAGGCTCTGAACGGCTTCAGGCTGTACGAGAAGAAAGTGCGGGAAGAGGTCAACTCGACCGATACGCTTCAGTTCGATGCCGGCGGCGCCCTCACTGCTCCCGGAGTTGGCAGTGCTACGGCGTCCTATCGAAGTCGGGACAGCGTGGGGAACTGCTACAGCCGTTCACTTACTGCTGCGAATCAGAAGCTGACGGCAGTGAGCGACGGAATGGGCTGCCGCGAGGAAGATCGCAACGAGCACCAGACCAATCACGACGAGTAGCAGACGGACGAGGCCTCTTAGAAATTGAGTATGACCTCGGCGCCGCGAACAAATTCACGCCTCCTACGCGCAATCGAACACGAACGACTTCACGACGTCGCTGATCCTGTCTTCTTCTTGGGACTAAACTCCTTTTCGACGAAGCTGGGCGGCGGCAGCTGGATTCACACCTTCTCGCCCGCGATCGTCAACGAAGCACGCATCGGCTTCACCCGAGTCCGCTCAGTGTAGGTTATCTTGGCGAGACCGGACAGCACCTTGCCGACTATCGCGACGAGAACCGGCTCACGCTTCCGCAGGCTGCTATTGTCGTGGTCAGCCCCGATCAGGAGAACTGCTTGCAGGTGGCGCTCCGCCCAATTGATCGTTGTCGGCACTTTCAATCAAAGCAATGTACATTTGATCGGTAGGCTAAGTAGTTCTTACTCATTCCTTGTGCTATCTATTACGTCGGATCATGGGAGAGAACGCCTTTCATGTCACTGAAGACCGATGATCGTGGAGAACGGATCATGCGTGCCCTGCTCCGCGCAGGGGATATCACGATTGAGGAGCTGGTGAAGCAGGTCGGAACCTCGGCGCCAAGCATCCGGCGCGACCTCACACGACTCGAGAAACGCGGCTTGGCGCTCAGGACACACGGCGGCGCAACGCTTGCGGAGCCCCTGCTGTACGAACCATTCCGCCACGACACCTCGTTCCAGGCACGCGAGCTACGGTCTGCCGACCAGAAGCGGCGCATCGGCCTGGTGGCGGCGGAGTTGATCGAAGAGAAGCAGACGGTGGGGATGACGGCTGGGACTACGACGACCCAGATCGGGCGGTCTCTGCGGCATCGCCGCGGCATCCATGTGATCACGAATGCACTGAACATCGGGATGGAGTTGTGCAACCGGCCCTCCATCAAGACGACGATGACAGGCGGCACACTGGCGTGGGCGTGGACCTTTGCGCTGGCCGGCCAGGCGGCCTTGACCTCACTCAACGATGTCTATCTGGATAAGGTGTTCCTTGGAGTGACGGGCTTCGATCTGGAACGGGGTGCAACCACGCTCGAGATGGAGGAGGCGACAGTGTCGAGAGCCATGATCCGGCAGGCACAGCAGGTGATCGTCGTGGCGGACTCGACCAAGGTGGGCGCCGTCAGCCCCGCACTGATCTGCCCGTCATCGAGTGTCCATGTGCTGGTGACGGATTCGGATCTGTCGCAGGAGAAGTACGACGCCATCGTGGCACACGGAATCAAGGTGATCCGCGCGTAACGTCTGCCTCGGGTTGAGAGTGGCTGCTTTCACACAGGTACCATGCCGTCAAACGCAACTCCACAAAGCTTGCTCTGGATTTCTGCTGCTGCCTATAAAAGAAAGGCCGGGAGCAGACAGCCCCCGGCTCCGAAACAAATCATTGCTTCAAGTTAGAATGCATACTTCAGTTCCAGCTGGATGTGGCGCTCGGTCGACCGTGTGGTCGTGATCTGACCGAAGTTTGTATCGGTAATGTTATTGTCCGGATTGCCGTAGCTTGCGATATTAAGGGCATTGAAGAAGTCGCCTCGGAAGTTGATGCGATTCTCCCGGAAAACGGTGAAGCTTTTTTCGAGAGCCATGTCCACATTGAGAAAGCCTGGCGCCCGAAGCGATCCCGGCCTGACATTCCCAAAGTGATCTTGTGCTTGCGGAGCATAGAAGTTGGGCGTTGTGCCGAACCAGTGAGCTACGGACCGATTCACAATCTGGACTGGCCGGATCTGGTCGGGCCGCGCTGCGCCCGTATAGGCAAACACCTGATTCGAGTAATTTGCAGGCGAGGACACCGTCACCGGGAACCCGGTGTAGAAGACGCCCGAACCACTCAGCTTCCAGCCACCAAGTACCTCCTGGAGCAGGAAGTTGGAATCTGAGCCAAAGCGCTGGCCGCGACCGTACGGCAGATTGTAGGTGCCGGTGGCATTGAATGCATGGCGAACATCGGCGCCGGACGGCCCCCACTCAGATGCCAGATCGTAGAAGTTCTGCTGATAGTACTGCTGTTGAATGTTGCTTGCGCCATAATAGCCAATATCGTTCGTAAGCGCTTTAGAGTAGGTGTAATTCGCTGTGAATTCCAGTCCCGCAGTCAGCCGTTGCCGGTAGACGGTTTGGAGCGCGTTGTAGTTCAAGGCGGAGTCAGAGGCAGTAATCTTGACGACCCCATTCTGGCCTACCAGTTTGGCGTAGGGTGCAGGAGTATTGGGCGCTGTAAGCTGGTTCCCATAGGCAGGATCGGTCAAGTGGTGCCCGAGTTCCCCGACATAGCCGACCTGAAGCGAAGAGGTATTCGTAAGCTGGTATTCGGTCGTCAGCGAAAACTCCTGGATCGAAGCCGGTTGCAGGTTCTTCCGCCATGCGTAGAAGGTGGTCACTGGTTTGATTTTGGTAGGAAAGCCATTGCTTGCCAGCAGCGGTGTACCCGGCGAGTAGACTCCGTTATTCACCGACGGAACCGACGCGATCGAGTCGAAGTCATTATGGAACGGGGGATTTTGCGTCAAGCGGAGATTGGCGCCCGTTCCTTCAAGGTAGTTGGTAATTCCATAGCCGCCGCGAAAGACAAGGCGGGGCTGCGCTTGGTAGGCGAATCCGAGGCGCGGCATGAAATTGGTGTACGTTGCGTTGTAGAGAGCCCGGCTGTTTCCATTTTGTCCTGCAAGCAGGATGGCCCCGGTTGCAAGATCGAGGTTCGTCTGCTTGTTATTGACTTCATAGATGGGCTGGTCGAACTCGTACCGAAGACCAAGATTGAGCGTCAACTGAGGTGTGATTCTATAGTCGTCCTGGGCAAAAAAGGCATCGCGGTATTGACGCTGACCGGTGCGGCCAACTACCTGGCCAACTGCGGCTTCATACACCTTGTTCGATAAGAAGTCAGCAAAGCCGTAGGTCTTGCCTGCTCCCGGAGCCGTGGTGAACTGGCCGCTGTAGTTGAAGTAGCCAAGCTCGCCGTTGTTGCCTGGATAGAAGCTGTTCTGCTGGTATCGCGTGACCTGCGCGCCGAACTTCAGCAGGTGCTTTCCCCGTTGCCAGGTCAGGTTGTCGCCGTACTCGAAGACGTTATCGATGAAGACCTCCGGTGTGGGATTGACGCCTACCTGATCGATAATGCCGTTACCCCGGGCGGTACTGCCATTCTGGAAGTTCTGGATGCTGAAACCCGAGGTTAGTTGCGCTGGGCTTGGAATCCCAACCACTGCGTTTCCAGTAAGGCCGAAGACGCCGCTCGGATCGGTTGAAACCCCACTGTTGAAGCGGATGCGAGCGTAGGAGGCACGCGCTTCGTTCACGATCGCTGAAGATAGAGTGTGTGTCCAGTTCACAGTGAACAAATGATCGGGATAGCTCGACGCGATCGGAAATTGCACCGCAATAGGCACCTTCGTCTGTCCATCCTGTGCGTAGCCTTGCGAATAACGGGCGGAGATCACATCCTTGGTAAAGAGATGCCAGTCTATCTTCGCGTCGCCCTGATCGTTACGCTGGAACCTTGCAGTTGGCCCCTTGTAGTTATTGTTGATCCCCAGCGGATCGGAAGTTGCATTGTTCGGCAGAGGATAGATATTCGGATGGGAGAAGAGATACTGGGCAACCGGGTTGGTGACCGGCACCTGGTTGTTCGCGTAGCGGACGGGTCCACCGGGATTTTGCGTGTTATAGAGTTGGATAATGTTGTTTGGATCTGCGGACAAGAGGGACGAGAGATCGCCATTACGGAATGCTGCGGGGGCAACGCTCACGGTTGCCGTGCCGCCCGAGTGCTCACGATACCCCTCGTAATCGATAAAGAAAAACAGCTTGTCCTTCAAGATCGGACCACCGAGCGTGCCGCCGAAGATGGTCTGCGTGAACGGACTGATCGCGTTGCCCTGAAACTTATTGGTCCAGCTGTTTGCATCGAGATTGTAGTTCTCCAGAAAGCCGAAGACGCTGCCGTGAAGCGCATTGGTGCCGCTCTTGGTCACCATCACCACATCACCGCCGTTGACGTTGCCGAATTCGGCGTTTGCATTCGAAGAGATCACCCGAATCTGACCGAGCGAGTCCGGGCTGGGCGTATAGCCGACGGTGTTGTTCAAATTCTCGTTGATCTCCTGGCCATCTAGCAGATAGTTATTGGATTGCGCGCGGTTGCCGTTCACATTGGGGATTGTGCTTCCACTGGTATCGCGCTCAGCAGAATTTTGCCCGCCGAACTGCCCGTAGTTGGTCGAGACCGCGCCCGGCGTGAAGACCGTCAGCTGAGAAAAGTCGCGCCCGTTAAGGGGAATGCTGTTGATCGTATTTTCAGTAAACGTCTCGCCCAGCGTGGCGTTCTCGGTATTCAGAATAGGCTGCACCTGGTCGGTGACCGTAACGATCGTGTCAGCTCCGCCGGCCGACATGACCGCATTGATCTTTGCCGTCTGGTCGATCTCAAGCGAGAACGGTCCATAAAGCTGTTTCTTGAAACCGCTCGCCTCCGTTTCGACCTTGTACTTACCGATCTGGAGAAACCGGATACTGTAGATGCCGCTGCCGTTCGTGGTTTCACTCGTGGAAACCCCGGTATCCACGTTAGTGGCCGTTACCTTCGCTCCTGAGACTACGGCGCCGGTTGCGTCCGTGACCGTACCTGTCACCGAGCCTGTAATGGTCTGGGCTCCCGCGAACGGCATCACGAGACAAGAGATAGCTGCTGTAACTAGCAAAGCTCTGGGAAATGGCAAGAACATATAGGTCTCCTGGCGCTCGGTCTGAATGAAGTGCGAAGGCTGTTATCGATTCAATAGACCAGGTTTCTGGTCAAAGCGTGCCAATGTGAACAAAATGGATTTCGGTTAAGAAGGATTATCGCGCGAAATCAGCTTTTTACAAGAAAGAAATGCGTCATTGATGCAATCAGGCAAATTTATGGCGGTTAATCGCAGCCTTGAACAAGCGGGACCTTTCGATTGCGATACCTCCGTGCACTCGCGATGCAGAAAAATGCTGATTCAGGCCGGGCGTTTTGGAACGTCGAGCCCGAGTTCGGCCATCACCCGCTGGAGATCTTTCCAGGCCTCGCCCTTCTGGCGGGGATCGCGGAGCAGGAACGCAGGGTGATACGTAACGGCGAGCTTCGCACCGCGGCAGGCATGCCATAAACCGCGCAGAGAGGCCAGCGACTGCTTGACGCCGAGGAGATACATGGCAGCGGTGGTCCCCAGGGCAACAATGACCTGCGGCTGCACAATGTCGATCTGACGCAGCAGAAACTGCGAGCACGTGGTCGCCTCGATGGGCTCAGGAACGCGGTTGGCAGGGGGACGGCACTTTACGATATTAGCGACATAGACCTGCTCACGCTGCAGGCCCATTGCGTTGATCATGTTGTTGAGCAGCTGGCCCGCCTTGCCGATGAAGGGCTCGCCCGTTGCGTCCTCGTCGGCTCCGGGACCCTCGCCCACGAACATCAGGCGGGCAGCGGGGTCGCCGTTGCCGAAGACGATGGAGCGCCGGCCGGCGTAGGCGAGCGGGCAGCGGGTGCAGTCACCGATCTCGTCACGGAGAGTTGCAAGCGCAGCAGGGCGTGCAGCGACGGCCATGGTAGCCTGCGGAAGCGGCGCAAGCTCATTGAAGCTGATGGGTCTGGGCATGACGGGCTCGAGCGAAGAGGGCTCACGAACAGCGGTGACGGCGGGAACGGTTGAGGCGAATACGGACGCCGGTTCAGGAGCGGAGACCGGTTTCAAGGTGGCGACCGATGATGGCCCACTAAGGGGTATCAGACGCTCAGCTTCGACTGGGCGGCCATGACGATAGAAATCGTGGACTCCTAGATCGCGCAGATACTCGACGTACGCCCGCAACTGCTCCTGATTCGCTGCCACCCATTTAGGGTACAACGAGGCTATGCGCCGCCAGGTCTTATGAGAGAGCGCCCTAGCTCTAGTGGGGGAGATCGATGATCGGCTCGACCACCTGCTCAGGCAAAACGAATTTGACGTGGCCCTCGCGAATCTCGTCTTGCGCGATGCGGCACGCCTTCATCGACTTCGAGGCGCCGAGTGGAGCGGCACCAGACTGCAACTGGCGTGCGCGACGCGCAGCACCCCGCACCAAGCTGTACTTGTTGTGGAAAGGACTTTCAGTCGTCATGAATTTTCCTCGGTATGACGAATCTACCTGATTCCGACAAATCATCCTAATTATTTTTTAGACTTCGACGAAGCTGTCGAGAGCGCGCTGCAGCCGGGGAGAGGGATTGCTGGTACGGCAGCCTTCGGCGACGGCCTGCACCCCGTCATGCTGGCCGCGTTCCGTAAGGACGATGGAACGCATCTCCGAGACTGCCTGGTCGAGCACATCATTGACGAGGGCGTACTTGTAGTCCCATATCTGCTTGAGCTCATTCTGAGCCTGGGAGAGACGGCGCTCGATGACCGTTTCAGAGGTGACATTCTCGGCTTCGCTGCGATTGCGAAGGCGCATTTCGAGAACCTGCGGGCTGGGCGGCAGGACGAAGATCGAGACAGCCGCGGGCAGCCTGCGCATGACCTGCACAGCACCCTGAACGTCGATGTCGAGCAGCAGGTCCTTACCTTGCCGGCGGGCCTCGTCGAGGGCACACAGCGCGGTTCCGTAAGAGTTGCCGAAGACCTCGGCCGATTCCAGAAACTCGCCCGCCTGTGCCATGCGCGCAAACTCCGCGTGATCGATGAAGTGATACTCGCATCCATCTCGTTCGGACCCACGGGGCGCACGTGTGGTGTAGGAGATGGAGAAATCGAAGCCTTCGACAAGCGATCGCAGTTGGGCAACGAGCGTTGACTTACCGGATCCGGAGGGAGCCGAGATGATGAAGAGAATGCCTGCCATGGTTTGAACCAGTGTACCCGCTGGAGAAACCGCTAAAGGCTACTCGATGTTCTGGACCTGCTCGCGGGCTTTCTCGATCTCGAGCTTCATCTCGAGGCCGAGTTCGGTGACGCGGAGCCCGTTGCCGCCGGTGGCCCCGCTGGTCTTCGAGAGCAGGGTGTTCGCCTCGCGGTTAAGCTCTTGCAGGAGAAAGTCAAGGCGCTTGCCGAGCTCGCCGCCAGCTTCAAGAAGAGAGAGAAAGCGCGTGGCGTGAGTCTGGAGGCGAACCAGCTCCTCGTCGACATCGCTGCGTTCAGCGAGCAATGCGGCCTCGGCGAGCAGGCGGTCTCTGGAAACGGGGACCTCGGCGCCTTGAAGCAGCTCGACCATGCGGAAGTTAAGCCGCTCGACAACCATGGAGCGAATGTCGGTGCGGAGTGCGGTGACCTCGGTGGTCAGAGCCTGAAGGCGGAGCATGGCGGCGCGCAGTTCGGCGGCGAGCGAGGCTCCCTCCTGGGCACGCACCTCGTTGAAGCGCTCGACGAGTTCGGCGAGAAGCGTAAGGGCTGCAGCGTTCAGGGCAGGGGTACTTTCGTGTACGACGGTGTGCTCGGCACGCAGGACGCCGGGATGACGGAGGATGGCGTTCAGGTCTGGCTCGGCAGTGACGCCGTACTGCAGTGCAGCCTCGCGGAAAGCGGCCATGTAGGCGGCGAGGAGGCTCGTGTTAAGTTCAAGCTGTGATGTCGCTTCACCACGCATTATCTGAAGCGTGACATCGACGTGCCCGCGACGCAGGTTGTCCTTCAGAAGGCGGCGCATAGGAACATCGAGTTCGTCGCAGCTACTGGGAACGCGGAGCGCCAGGTCGAGAAAACGATGGTTTACACCCTTGAGGGTCAGGGTAAATACGGTACCGTCCACAGTCTCACTCTGTGCGGAAGCGAAGCCGGTCATTGAACGGATCGGCGCTGTGATGGCACTCATGCGATGCCTTCAAGTTCCGGAATGGCCGCTGCGGCGGGAACCAGATCATCATTCGCGAACTGCATATCGTAGAGGCGGCGATAGGTCCCGGAATGCTGGAGGAGCTGCTCATGCGTGCCGATCTCAATGATCTGTCCCTGGTCGATCACGGCAATGCGGGTTGCACGGCGGACGGTGGAGAGACGGTGCGCGATGACGAAGACCGTGCGACCCTGCATCAGGTTAGCCAGCGCTGTCTGGACAAAGTGTTCACTCTCGGTGTCGAGCGCGGAGGTTGCTTCGTCGAGAATAAGAATTGGCGCGTTCTTGAGGATCGCGCGCGCGATCGCGAGACGCTGCCGTTCCCCGCCGCTGAGGCGTACCCCTTTTTCCCCAATCTGCGTGTTGTAGCCCTCAGGCATGCGCAGGATGAAGTCGTGGGCAAGCGCCATGGTCGCGGCCTGCTCCACACGGGCGATGGGAACGTCGGGCTGGCCGTATGCAATGTTATTGCGCACCGTATCATTGAACAGAATCGTCTCCTGGGTGACCTTGCCGATCTGTTCGCGCAGGCTGGCGATAGTGACATCGCGGAGGTCGTGGCCATCGATGGTGATGCGGCCCTCGTTGACATCGAAGAAACGTGGAAGCAGGTTAACGAGCGTCGACTTGCCTGCACCGCTCGGACCGACAAACGCGATGACCTCGCCGCGCTCGACCTCAAGATCGATGTGACTGAGAACCTGCTTGGCACCCTCGTCGGTTGCGTAGGCAAAGCTCACGTTCTCGAACTTGATCTTGCCGGAGAAGCTCTTCAGTACGAGGGCACGCTTCTTCTCGCGCACCTCATCCTGCGCGTCCATGAACCTGAAGATCTCTTCGCTCGCCCCAAGCGCCTGCTGGAAGCTGTTGTAGAACGCCGCGAACTTCCGCACCGGATCGTAGAGCGTAAACACGGCGATAAGGAAGGTGATGAAGGAGCCGGCAGTCATCTCGTGATGGAGGATGCGGATACGTCCGAGATAAAGCAGCAGCGCAATGGCACAGGAAGCGATCAGGTCCATCAGGGGCGAGCTGATCGCCTGCACGCTGACCGACTTGAGGTTGGCGTGCAGCAGACGGCCGGCGGCGCGGCGAAACCGCCGCATCTCCCACACCTCCATGCCGAAGGCTTTAACGATGCTGTTGCCCGTAATGGTCTCGTGAAGAATGTTCTGGATCTCCGCCAGCTTGTCCTGCCCCTTGCGCGTCGTCTGCCGCACGCGCCGGCCGATGCGCCTCGCCGACGAGATGACGACCGGAACGAAGAGCAGCAGCACCCAGGCCATCTTGCCGCCGACGATAATCACCGCGATGGCCGTGAAGATGAGTGTAAAGAGCTGCTGTAGAAAATCGCTGAGCACGCTCGACATCGCATACTGCACCCGCTCGATGTCATTGATCAGTGTCGACAGCAGCGTGCCGGTGGAGTTCTTCTGGAAGAACGCGACCGAGCGGCGCAGCACCGCGTCGTACAAGTCGTTGCGCAGGTCCGTAATCATCCCGAAGCCGGCGCGATTGACAAGATACGTGCCTGCATAATCGCAGATGGACTTGATCAGCGCGGAACCAACAAGCGCGACGGCGACAACTACCCACGCATTATGGAAGTAGCTCGGAATGAAACGCTGCAGGTTGATAACCAGAGCCGTATGGGGAACGTGAAATAGCAGCACCAGCCCGGGCGGCGCATCGGGCCGGAGGACGTTGTCGAAGATGGGTTTGACGAGCAGTATCCGGAAGGCCGCCATGGCGCCGACCGTCGCCATCAGCAGGACCGATACCAGAGAGTAGAAGGCATAGGGCCGAATGTAGAGCAGCAGCCGCCAGATGCGCCTCATGCCGGGTGGCTCCGTCCGAAAGCTCCGATGCTCATCGTTTGAACTCTTGCTGCGCGATACATTGTCTTTATTCTACGGCGCACGAAATTAGTGGGGCATATCGCGGTGGGCCGTCTTGACGCGATAGCCGCCCGCAGCAAGACGTTTTTTCATCTCCTCCGCAATAAAGACGGAGCGATGCTGCCCGCCAGTGCAGCCGAAGGCCACCGTGAGATAGCTCTTCCCTTCCTTGATGTAGTGGGGCAGCAGGAATTCAAGCATGTCGGTCGTCTTGTCAAGGAACTCCTGGGTCTGAGGAAACTGCTGCACATACTTGGCGACCTTCGGATCACGCCCAGTCAGCTTGCGGAACTCGGGGACGAAGTGCGGGTTCGGCAGAAAACGCACATCGAAGACGAGATCCGCATCCGCGGGAACACCATTTTTGAAGCCGAAGCTGATTGTAGAGATGGTGAGATTGCGATCGCTTTCGCCTCGCTTGAACTGCTCGCTGATGTGAGCGCGTAGCTCATGCACATTGAACTTCGTGGTATCGAGAAGGATGTCGGCGACGTTGCGGATCGGGTCGAGGCGCTTGCGCTCAGCACGGATCGACTTGACAACCATCTCACCGCGGCTGAGCGGGTGAGGACGCCGGGTCTCGGAAAAGCGCCGGATCAGGACTGTCTCGTCGGCCTCGAGAAAGACAACACGTGTGGGCAGCACCTTGCGAACGTGTTTCAGTATCTCGGGAAATTGATCGAGCCGCATACCCTCGCGAACATCGACCACAAGAGCGGCACGTTCGATCTCGGTCGACTGCCGTACCAGGTCAGCGAAGCGGGTCACCAGCTCGAGCGGGAGATTATCGACCGAATAATAGCCGAGGTCTTCAAACGCCTTGAGTGCGGAGGCTTTACCCGAACCGGACATGCCGGTCAGGATCACCAGTTCCCCTGTGGTTGATTGCGGTGAGACAATCGCTGTCTTTTTGGCGGCTTGCTTGCGTGCCATGGAGAGATCCTAGCATCCATCGTTGCATCGATTGCGACTGCTGGCACGAACACGAGAATCAGGATTAAGTCGCGACAGCAATGAGCCTGCACGTGACGTATGGTGCAGGCTTGGACACTACGGAACTTCGATCAGCTCCATCTTGCCATCGGGCTTTCGATGCAGGATGAGGATCTGTCCCGTGTGATCGCGAAAGACGAAGACATCGCGGTCGCGGAAGGCTGCCTCCTTAACGGCCTCTTCGAAGGACATCGGTCGCAACGCTGCACTGTCAATGGACCGGACTACGTGAGGCTCAACCAGGGGCGTCTTCGAGGGAAAGGAATGCACAACCATGGAGACCGCCTTGCGCGCTGCACTGGTCTTGGCAGCCACCTTCTTGGCGGTTGCGCGTTTCACTGGCGCCTCGATCGTCTCTAACTCGCTTGCGGCCACATTCGTGTCGTTCTTATCATCCTTGGGGTGCCGCTTCAGCGTGGTGAATTTCTGTTTGAAACGAATTGCCTGCTGCTCGACCTTGGCGAGCGCATCGTGGAGCGCGGTGGTCATCTCGGCAGATTTGCAGGTTGCCACCAGGCTGTGACCACGGCTCGTAACGGTGACCTCCGCGATCTTGCGGTACTTGTCTTCTGTCAAGATCACATGAGCACTTGCAGTTCTTCCGACAACCTTCGCAATCCGGGCGAGTCCCGCCTCGGCTTGGTCTTTCAGCTTTTTGTTGATGGTGGTTTGTCTTCCGGTGTACTCAACCTTCATCCTGCTCACCTCGCTGACACGTTCTACACCCTGGACCACAAGTGTTGCACTGTTATACGCGATCAGCGAACGCGACGCTGATGGGTGCTGGGGATCTGCATGTCTTCGCGATACTTGGCTACTGTGCGACGGGTGACCTGGATGCCTTGGCGCTGCAGTTCGGCGGCGAGCTGATCGTCGGTGAGTGGCTTACGCTCGTCTTCATCTTCGATCAATTTCTTCACCTTGCGCTTCAGCAGCACCAGGGGCAGATCTGCCCCTTCTGGACCGTTGACGCCTTCCGAAAAGAAGAAGCGCAACTCGTAGACGCCCTGTGCGGTGTGGACATACTTGTTCGCGACGGCGCGGCTGACGGTGGAAGGGTGAACACCGATCTCCTCGGCGACCTCCTTGATCATCATGGGCCTGAGCGACTGCTCGCCGTGCTCAAGAAACTCGGCCTGCCGCCGGACGATCACTTCGCAGGTGCGTACGATGGTGTTCTTCCGTTGCTCGATGTTACGAAGCAGCTGGATGGCGGACTTGTAGCGTTCCTTGACGTACTCGCGAACCTCTTTTTCGGTCTGCTTCTGCCGCAGCATCTTGCGGTATCCCTGGTTTAACCGAAGTACCGGCATATCTTCTTCGTTCATCAGTACGTGGTATGTGTCGTCGCGCTTGACGAAGGCAACATCCGGCTCGATCAGGCGCGTCTCGCTCTGGTTGTAGCGCTGACCAGGGCGGGGATCAAGAGTGCGGATGAAGTCGACCGCGGCCTGCACCTCTTCGGCGGAGCGGCTGCAGCTTCGTGTCAGTTCACGCATATCTTTCTTCTGCAAAAGTTGAAGGCAACTCGAAACGATGTGCGTGGCAACTTCAAACACGTCGGTATGATCTGCCATAGGAGTGGAAAGAAAAACGGCAGCTTCGCCATAGTCTGCTTCTTCTGCTCCATCTTCAATGGCTGCATGTGCCGCTGCCCTTGCTTGCCGGCGCCGAAGGACCAGTTTCGCCTCACGCTTCTGCGCGCCGATCTGCACGAGCAGGCATTCCCTTAAGTCGCGTGCGCCAACGCCTAGTGGATCAAGCTGATGAACGACGCACCGGGCCTCGTGAACGATCGACAGCGCCATGGTGCGCTCGTCCTTCTCTAAAGCAGCGGCGAGATCGATGACATCCGGGTGCACAGTCTCGCTGTCTGGCTCTTCAGCCCGCTGTTCAGAAGGCGGTTCGATCCACACCGGCATCAGTCGGCTCTTCGCTCCGCGCTCGAACGGAATGGGATCCTGGCGGACGGGCTCTTTCAGGAGAAGCAGCGCCTCGACAAGCTCCTCATCGGTGGCGATCAGGTAACCATTTTCATTAAGGTTCCCGACGATAAGCGCAGTCGCAGCGCGCACCAGCGGCGCCAGCGTGAGCGACCCGAGCTGCCACTCCAGATGGTCACTCAACCGGCTGGGCTGCGAGAGGAAGTTTTCAAAAGAAGGCTTATCCGACTCTTCGAAGTTCGAAGCGGTGCGGAAGCCGGGATCGAGATAATCCTGAAAGTAGCTGCCGAAATCGATTTCGTCGAAGGGATCCTTTTCGACGCGCTCACCCTCACCTGCAACCTCTTCCGCGGAGCGCTCCCGGTCACCTTCAATTCCCAAGCGTTCCTCGAGCGTAATCGCCGATTCTTCCAGCTCCTCGAGAACCGGGTTCTCCACCATCTCGGAGTTGATCATCTCCTTCAACTCAAGCTTGTTCAGCGCGAGCACACTGACCATCTGCACGAGGCCGGGAGTCAGTACCTGGCGTTGCGAGACTTTGAGATTGAGCCTTGGTTGCAGGTACACGTTCAGCCTTTCGGTGCTCGGGGGAACTCGGCATTTACGTGAACAGCAGGGTTCGCGGTTGTTCTCCGCACTTGCTTGATCTTCCCCATGAGGATTGGTGACAGTCTATACGCATGGCGCGATTGGTGCCGGACACGTGCAACTCGACCGTATGTCTGAGCGACTCAACTCTCAGTCCATCGAGAAACCCTCTCCGAGGTAAATGCGCTTCACCTCGGGGTCATGTCCCAGTTCCCGGGGCGTCCCGGTCCGAAAGATCTTGCCTTCGGCGATGATGTAGGCGCGGTCGGTAACCGACAGGGTCTCACGAACGTTGTGGTCCGTGATCAGGACGCCAATGTTGCCTGCCTTGAGTGCAAAGATGATCTCCTGCAGTTCGAGCACGGCAATCGGATCGATGCCGGAGAATGGTTCGTCAAGCAGGATAAAGGCCGGTTCGATGGCGAGACAGCGGGCAATCTCGACGCGCCTGCGTTCACCACCGCTAAGCGCATAGCCGCGCGTCTTTCGTACATGGCTTAGATTCAACTGCTCAATCAGCCTTTCAGTCCGTGTACGGCGAATCTCCCAGCTGACATTCTGCGCTTCGAGAACGGCAAGAATGTTCTCTTCCACGGTCAACTTGCGAAACACCGAAGGCTCCTGCGGCAGATAGCTGATGCCGTAATTGCGCGCGCGGAGATACATCGGCAGCGTGGTAATGTCGACGCCGTCGGCGAGAATGCGTCCCGCATCAGGCCGCACCAGCCCGACGATCATATAGAAGCTCGTTGTCTTGCCTGCGCCGTTCGGACCGAGCAGACCGACGACCTCTCCCTGCTGGATCTCAATTGATACCCCGCGCACGACCTCGCGGCCACCATACGACTTCCCGATCGCCTCGGTCGCCAGCGTTCGCGTCACTTCTGTTTTACCCGTGTCACGGTATGGACCCTTCGGCTGGAATCGGTCAGGCCGCCGCCCACGATCTGGACACTTTCGTCGGCGGTATGGAAGCGGAGCGAGGTGCCGGTGATGGTCCCCTGCGCTTCGTCGATCAGGCTGGGAGGCACAGCGGAAGTCCCCGTAAGCACGAACATGCTATCGCTTGCGGTGTACGTGAGTTGCTCGCCCGTAGCTCGCCGGCCGGGCTGGGTAACTTCAATTCTTCCATTCGCCACGATGCGCTCGACCCCACCTCCGAAGAAGAGACCGGACGTGGCGCTCTTGCTGGGACCTCTCGGGCGGTCTGATTTGGATGCCGGAGACCCCGGCGCGGATGCGGACTGGAGATAGGCCGTTGCCTGCTGGGCGCGCACTACGCCATCCGCATCTTCGACATTGACATCGCCGCTGAACTCTACCCGGCGCGCTTGATCGAGGTACACCATGGTTCGGCTGGCCAGGCGCACGACAGAAGAAGGGCTCGATCCTGCACGGCTGGCGTTCGACGGGACGGAGCTTGCCGTCTTTGCCGTGCTGACGAGAACCGCATGGACGGACGGTGCTCCTGTGCCTGCCGCGTCGCCGTGAGCAGTCAGCGTTCGCTCCTGCTGATCGAGTTCGAGCACAGGAGCTTCGACCTGCGATGCTCCCTGCCAGAGACGCGCGGGTCGGGCAGCCCCGCCGTAGAAGATCAACCGATGGACGTCGTGCTGGAGTGCGGCATGATCGGCGAGGATGTGCACGGGCTCGGCCCGGTCGGGTTGCGTATCGCTGGGCTGCGTATCGCTGGGCTGCGCACCGGGGGACGGCGCATCGTGGGACGGCGCATAGTTCGCCTTCACCATCCCAGCGGCTGTAGCGTCACCGCTCGCATGCTCCATGATGATGGTGTTTGCGGAGACGGTGCTGGCATTCTCGATGATCTGGGCGCGTCCGGTAAGGGTGAGGTGATCGGCATCACCATCATAGACGGCAAGCTCCGCGGTCGCCCTGGTCGTTGATGGTGCCGTGCCTCCGGATCTAGGAGCGGGTGTACTGCTCAGCACCACGTGACCGGACTGGACGGCTCTGTCGATTTGTTCGATGCCTTGTTCACTGCCTGTACGGGTGCCCGGATTCTTCTGAAACTGCCTGGCGATGGGACGAAAGATTACGTCGAGCAGATCGCCGGAGCTCGTCTCCTCTGCGCCCCGAGCGCTCACGCGGTCGAGGGAGGTCTGGCCGGCTCCATGAACGGTGGAGATCTGCGCCACCTTGCCTGCGCGTGCGAACGCCGCTCGCAGCGAATCGCCGGCGATCTTGCTCCTTGCTGCGCTCGCTGTGCTGGCATCGGTCACCAGCGTGAGATGGGCAGATGTGGTAGCCTCCACGTCGCGCAACTCAGGATTTTGAGCGTCCCCGTTTTGCGCAAAGGCGAAGGTCATGCGCCCGGCAGTGGCATCCCGCTCGGTCCACGGCGAGTTGACTGCGGGCGACGTGCCGGCATTCGGCGCACGCACGCGATCGTTCACATGGACTGCACCGGTGAGGACAATTGTCTGCGGTCTTCCGGTTCCGCCGAAGACCATGTGCGCGTCCTCGGCTTGACCTCTCCCCTCACGAAGAGCGGTAACATTTTCGTAGCTGATTCCTCTAAAGAGATGGGCTTGCTGCGCTTGGCCTGCCTGGTTCAGCAGCACCTCTCCGTGGGGCGCTGTGATTGTTCCTGCCGTACGGCTTTCCAGCACCACATGGCCTTCGGCTTCGATCCGTTCGGGAGCGCCCTCGCTCCGAAGATGCACAATGGCGTGATCACTGCGCACACTCTGACCTGGGGTGACATACGTTGCTTCCGTCAGCAGGGCGCGCCGGCTTTGGCGGTCAAGCTCGGCGTGGGATGCCGTGAGCACGGCCGGCCGTTCATGCAGCAATCCGTTGGTCTTGACATCGGATTGCAGAATGAGAATGCCTGTATCGGAGTTGTACTCAGCACCCCGGGCATGACCGGTCATGCCGCCAAACCGAAACTCCAGATCCTGATCGGTCGCCGCGACTCCCAGATTCTTCAAAAAAACCAGACCGCTCGTTTTAACATGGATCACGCTCCCCTCTTCGCGTTTGAGATCTCCGGACAAGTCTGCAGGCAAGATCGGACCAGGCAAGGTTGAACCAGAATGACCTTTATCCCGATGGGACTCTGCAGATGCGGGAGCTTCGAGGTCAATGTCCACCTCACCCACCGCGCGCACTACGCCGGCGGCCTGCTCATACTCGAACTCGCTGCCGGAGATGCGGTCGGCTCTGTCCTGCTTTCGCCCATAAAGAATCATGCTGACATCGTGCAGCGTGATTGTGCCGTTCGTATGCTCGACCGCCTTTGCCGCGTGAAGTGTCATCACCGTCTTACCTTTGATCGATTGCGAGTAGGTATAGCCATTCGTTTCGCGGCGAATGTCGATACCCAGCCTGCCAGGCAGGCCTGCGAGGAAACGGTGTGTCCGATAGTGTGCATACCCCAGAAATCCACCGATGATCAGCACCAGCGAGGCCGCGCCAACCACTAACCAGATCCGCAGCCTCTGCACTGAAACGCTCATCTTCCCTATCTTCTCATCCGGCCTTCTCCGTTGCAGTACCGATGCTTTACTCAGGGCGCGAGCGGTAGAATGGACCCATGGCCGATCAGCTGTATCTCAGCCTCTGGTTTCCGAACTTCCGCTTCGAGGCCTTGCCTGCAGCGCTGGTCTTGGTGTTGCGCCAGTTTGCGCTCATCAGCAAGGAAAAGCGTGTTGCCGCCGCATCGGTCTACCCGATCGGCTTCACGGAGTCCCCCACGTACCAGCGCATCTATGTCAATGACGACAGGTCAGAAGATACGTCTGACTCCATCATCGAGAATGCCGTCGCCGAGGCGACCGAACAGCTCCACGAGGACATGGCCTACGAATTTGAAATGCGCTGGAAGCTCTGGGCGCCGGAGCTGGCCGACGGCGAAGAAGGCTTGGAGACGATCTGGGTACTGAAACCAGCGACCGTGCGGATCTTCGGCTTTGGCCCCGAGTTCGACGACGCCAGCTTTGAGCAGAACGGCCACATCCGCGTCGATTTTGGCCTGGACACGCCCTGGATTCTGGAAGATGAAGAGTTGGACGGGCAGGCGACCAAGTACATCCAGCAGAATATCGAGATGCTGCTGGCGTTCACGCTGTCGGTCGAAAAGCACTGCGGCATCTCGAGCCGCCTGCTCTGGACCGAGTCCGGCGAGCCGCTGGCGGAGAAACTGATCGCGCGCCTGCAGCGCCTGAACTAGCGCTGGCTTACGATCTCCGAGAAATCTGCGATGCCGGCGAAATCTCCTAGGACCTTTGTGAGCAGTGCCAGCCGGTTCGCACGAACTGCGGAGTCGGAAGCGATAACCATCACCTGGTCGAAGAACATATCCACCTGGGGTCGCAAACTTGCGATCGCTTCGAGCGCTGGGACGTAGCTCTGCTGCGCCCTGAGAGTGGCGACGTCAGTGGCAAGCTGTTCAGAACGAGCAGCCAACGCTCTCTCGCTTGGTTCAGTCAGCAGAGCGTCGTCCACGTGAGCCCCCGGAGCGAATCCTTTCTCGGCCGCCTGCAAGAGGATGTTCTTCATTCGCTTGAATGCTGCGGAGACGGCCGCGAAATCCTCCGAGCCACGCACAGCGGTGACAGCTTCGGAACGGGCAACCGCATCGCGAACGTCGTCCGCGCCAGCGGCAAGTACGGCCTTGACAACGTCATAAGCCTGCCCGCGTGCTTCACGCAAGTAGAAGTCGAGACGCTCGGTAAAGAATGCCAGCAGCTTCCCTCCTGCGAGTTGGTTTACTGAGGACGTCATGGCGGCTTTCGTTGCGAGTTCGGCCAAGGTAAGCGGGAGACAAGGCTCAGACTCAGCGAGGATCTTGACGATGCCGTTGGCGGCACGGCGCAGGGCGAACGGATCTTTCGAACCGGTCGGTTCGAGGCCAAGCGAGAACATGCCGGCGATCGTGTCGGCTTTATCTGCAATCGCGAGCACAGCACCTTCAATCGTCCGCGGTACGGCGTCTTCCATCGACTCGGGAAGATACTGGTCGTAGATAGCGGCGGCTGTCGTCTCGCTCAATCCCTGTGCTCGCGCGTACAGGCCACCGACGATGCCCTGCAGCTCGGTGAACTCCTTCACCAACTCGCACGTTAGGTCCGTCTTGGCCAGGACAGCGGCTTGCTCGACGGCCAAGATGTCTACCGGCACCTTACGGTCGACGAGCAGACCAGCGAGCCACGGAGCAAGCGTGCTTACACGGTCCGACTTTGCTGCGTAGCTGCCAAGATCCTTTTGGAATGTAACGGACGCGAGCAAGTCGACGCGGTCCCGCAGCGATATTCGCTGATCGAACTCCCAGAAGAAGCGGGCGTCGTTGAAGCGGGCGCGCAGAACGCGAGCGTTGCCATGGCGAATGACCGCAAGCCCGGCTGCGTCCGCCTGCGTATTGAGTACGGCGAGAAAGTACGGCGCGAGCTTCCCGGCCCTGTCCTCGAGCGCAAAGTACTTCTGGTGATCGCGCATGACGGTGACGAGCACCTCTTCCGGCAGCGCGAGGTACTCGGGCTCGAAGCCGCCGAGCACGACCGATTGATCGGAGGCCCACTCCGTAAGGTGCGTCAGCGCATCGACGAGCGCGTGATCCTCACGCCAGCGGATGCCTTCAACGGCGCGCGTGGCGTGATCGAGGGCCTTCCGAATCATGTGACGGCGCTGCTCCACATCCACAAGGACATATGCATTCCTCAGCATTTCCTGGTAGCTCGAGGGTGAGGTAACGACGATCTCCTTCGGACCGAAGAGAACACGGTGCCCATACGTGACGTTTGAGGCCGTGTACCCGGCGAACTCGACCGGCACAACGCTCTCCCCTAACAACGCGAGCAGCCAGCGAACGGGGCGAACGAAGCGCTCAGGCTTGCCCGGCCGCCAGTACATGGTCTTCGCCCAGTAGATCGTCGCCAGTACCTTCGGCAGCTCCGCAGCGATCACCTCCGCTGCAGTACGTGCCGAGGTGAAAGAAACTGCTTGGAGATACTCTCCTTTCGGAGTTTGAACTTTGCGCAGCAACTCGACAGCAACACCAATTTTTTTTGCGAATGAAATTGCCGCAGGCGTTGGCAGCCCATCGCAATATGCGACTTTTGTTGAGGGGCCTAAAACTTCTGTCATCAGCGGGTTTTGACTCTCCTCTACTCCGCTTATAAGAACAGTCAACCGGCGAGGCGTTGAAAAACTTTTTACGCTACCCTCGACATACAAAAGCCGTTCAGAACGAAGCAGCGCCACGACGCGCTTCTCTAGCTCCGCCTGCGCCCCCGCGATCATCCGCGCAGGAATCTCTTCCAAACCGATCTCAAACAGAAACTCCGCCATCCGTCTTCCCTGTCTCCCGCAAATCTCTCGACCAACCGCCTCGTTTGCCTCTACTCTCTACTCCCTATTCCCTGCCGTTTGCGCCGCATAGGCCTTCGCCACGCCGACGACAAGGGTTCGAATCCTCGCCATGACACCGACCCGCTCCGTCACAGAAATTGCGCCACGCGCATCCAGCAGGTTGAACAGGTGCGAGCACTTCAAAGCCAACTCATACGCGCCGAGCACAGGGAAACGTTTGAGTTGAAGCGGGTCCATCGTCTCAAACCCCTTCGCCCTATCAAGCAGGCTGAGACACTCCCCCTCATAGAGATTCAGGTGTTCCCAGAGCCTCGGCACATCCGCGTAGTCGAAGCTGTATGCCGAGAACTGCTCCTCTTCCGCCAGCCGCATCTCGCCGTACGTAACGTTGCGTTCCGTATCCGGTGCGATCGCCCAAACGATGTCGTAGATCGAATCGACATCCTGGAGGAAGCCGGCAATGCGTTCGAGTCCATACGTGATCTCGCCCGAGATTGGATCGAGGTCCATACCGCCGCACTGCTGAAAGTAGGTGAACTGCGTAATCTCCAGGCCATCAAGCATCACCTGCCAGCCCACGCCCCATGCGCCACCGACCGGCCACTCCCAGTTGTCTTCCTCAAACTTGATGTCGTGCTCGCGTAGGTCGATCCCAATGGCCTCAAGCGACTCGAGGTACATCTCCTGGATCCGCGCAGGCGGCGGCTTGAGGATCACTTGCAGCTGGGTATGGCGAAAGAGCCGGTTGGGATTCTCGCCGTAACGTCCGTCGGCAGGACGCCGGGAGGGCTGCGCGTAGGCAATGCGCACCGGCTTCGGCCCGAGCACACGCAGAAAGGTATCGGGTGACATGGTCCCCGCACCAACCTCCACATCGTACGGCTGCTGCAGGACGCAGCCGCGATCAGCCCAGAACCGCTGGAGCGTAAACAGGAGTTCCTGGAAGGTCAGCGCCTTCTTGGTTGCAGCAAGTTCGGTCATGCATCTCTCGTCGTAGTCGTTGTCAGGCTTCTGTGATTCTAAATCCGGAATGCTCCGCCATCCGTCAATGACCCGGACGTTGCGGTTACAAACTCAGAGCACCCGTCCCAGGGCCCGCGCACTGGCAAGTCTGCGTTCCATATGCCGCTCCAGCGTCTCCAGCGCGAACCGTCGCAGATCGGCCGCGCGGGTCAGGGGCCAGTCCTCCTGACCCAGGACCCGTACTGTGCCGCGGAAGATGCGCTCTGCCTCCGCCACGGAAGCAGCCGAAAGGCCCGCACTGCCGTTCCGCCTGTCGTCTGCACACGTCAGACCATCGCTGCTGGGCGAGTACCACACCGTCCCGCCCCGCAGGTCCAGTCCGCACACCACGCACTGCCCAAGCTCCGGCATCCAGCCCATCAGGCGGTTCATCCAGAGAGTGAAATAGGTGATCGGCAGCCAGATTCGGCCAACCTGCAACTCGCCCAGCACAGCGAGTGAAAGGCGGAATACGTCGTCGTCGACGGCCTGGTCCGGAAGCGCCTCTTCGAGAACCTCAGCAACCAACTGGAGCGCGGCTGTTCGGCCGTAGTCAATCGGCCGGGAGAGGGGCGATGAGAGGATCTCGAAGGCGTCGAGCCGCACAAGCTCCTGCCGGGGCCGCTCCGCATAGGTGGCTCGAACATGAGTCATCGGCTCGAGCGACCCGCCGAATCGCCGCCTTGACCGCAGCGCATGCCGCGCGACACCCTTGATGCGACCCTGCTCCCGTGTGAACAGACTGACCAGTAGGTCGGCCTCGTGGAAGGGCCATGTCCGGAGTACGATCGCTTCGCCCTGCCGCTGTATCATCCCGACGCCTGCTGTAAAGAAAAACGCGCAGCCACTGGCCGCGCGTTCGAGATCGAAAAAGCTTAGCGTCCAAAGTGCGTGGAATTCTTCTCCTGGAAGCTCGCCCACTTCTCGGGCAGATCGTCACCTGCGTATATGGCCGAGACCGGGCAGACAGGAACGCAGGCGCCGCAGTCGATACACTCAACCGGATCGATAAAAAGCTGTTCCGCTTCGCCATAGCCGTTCTCGTCCTTCTTCGGGTGGATGCAGTCGACCGGGCAAGCGTCTACACACGCCGAATCCTTGGTTCCGATGCACGGTTCTGCAATTACGTATGCCATTTCCATCGCTCCTGAATGATCTGTCTCGCGCTCCTAAATTCTAACAGCAGTTATGCTGCACCGGCTCGAACACCGCCTGGACTTGGACTGTAATCAAAAGGCATGTGAGCTGCCTGAAACCGCAGCCATTATGCATCCGGCTAGGATCTTGCAGCCCGGCGCGCTGCGAATTCGGCGGGTGTCGGAATAGGTTCCAGGTTGCGGCCGGCGAACATCTCCTTGAAGAGGTGTTGCAACTCGCCCTGGATCAGACCGTTGGTCGCAAGCACCTCGCGGCTATCGAGCGTGAACGCGCCACCATCAAAATGTGTGACGCTACCACCTGCCTCTTCGACAAGGAGCACACCGGCGGACGTATCCCACGGGTTAAGGCTGAACTCCCAGTAGCCATCCAGCCGGCCACAGGCGACGTAGGCGAGATCGAGCGCCGCCGAACCGGCACGCCGAACACCGTGCGACCGCAAGGTGATCTCCTGGTAAAAGTGCACATTCGGGCTGTGATGGCGCTTCTGGCTCGGGAAGCCGCTTGCGGTAAGACTCTCCGCAAGCTGCGCCGTCTTCGAGACGTGAAGGCGACGGCCGTTGAGCCATGCCCCGCGACCCCGTTCGGCGGAGAACATCTCATCGCGCAACGGATCGTAGATGACGCCTGCGACCATCTCACCATCAGCCTCTGGAGCGAGACCCGCGGCACGTCGCTCAAGACCCATTGAGACGCAGAAGACAGGAAACTGGTGAGCGAAGTTGGTGGTTCCGTCAAGCGGATCGATGTACCAGCGGTACTCGCTTTCGAGGCGATCGCGGGTCCCCTCCTCACCGTAGATACCGTGACCTGGGAATGCGGAGAGCAGGCGATCGCCAATCAGCTTTTCACTGGCACGATCGGCCTCGGTCACCAGGTCGACATCTCCCTTGTACTCAGTCGCTACACCCTTTTCATAAAAGCCCCGCAGCAGCCCCCCCGCCTGTCGGGCGATTCCCTCAGCGACGTGTGCGAATTCAAACCGTTTCATTGCGCCTGGCCTCGATGGTATGTCTGCTGTAAGTGTACCGGTGCTCTATTGCGGTTCCGTATAGTAACCGGTGCGATAGCGAAGATTCAGCTTCTGTCGCACTGCGGGATCCTTCATCCGGATCCGGATCTTCCGGAAAGAATCCTCTGCTCCATGTTGCGGGGCGTAGTAGCCGATCAGATATTGCGTGCGCAGATCGTCCGAGACGTGCCGGAAGGCGGGCTCGAGATCCTTCGGATCTTCCACATAATAGTATTTGCCACCTGTATCCTCGGCCATCTGGATCACTGCGTGTTCGCCCCCGGTGTTGCGGCCGGCATCGGCATAGACAGGCACAATGATGATCGAATAGACCATCGCACCCGCGCGCTGCACCTGCTCGAGTGCCTGGGTATACAAGGCGCCCTTCACCGTGTCGCCCCCGTCGGTGATGAGGACGACGACCCGGCGGCGCCCGTCTGTGGCGCTGGTGCTCTGGAGCCGCTGGCCGGCAAGATAGATCGCATCGTAGAGCGCTGTAGCAGCACCGCGCTGAAGCTCATTGAGGCCAGCGGCAATGCGTTTTGGCTGGTTGGTAAACGGCACAATCTCTCGTACCGTATCCGCGAAATCCATCAGATCGAGCTCGTCCTGATCGCGTACGAGAGCCTTTACAAAGTGCTTAGCCGCCTCCTTTTCGAGACGCTCATTTCGCAGAACACTCTCGCTTGCGTCGATCGCGAGGACAATGGACAAGGGAGTGGACGTCTCGCGCTCGAAGACAGCGATCTTCTGCGGCTTGCCGTCTTCACTGATCTCAAAATCGTTACGCTCGAGCCCGCCGACGGGCGCTCCCTGGGCATCCACGACGTTCAGGGCGACGTTGACAAGCCGCGTTTCAACGTGGAGCGTCTGAACAGGCGGCTCCGGCGCGTTGGATCTCGAAGGTGCGCGGCGCTCAATCGGAGCCTGCGCAGAAAGAGCGGGCAGCAGAAACACGGTGAGCATCAGACCGGCGGCCCTCACCCCTCGGCCACCCCGACCGCTTCAATCCTTACAGGCGAGGTGATCTCTGCCGGGAACGGCTCGCCGTCTGCCCACACCGCGCCATCCACAAACTGCTCCTTCTTCCAGATCGGAACCTGCTTCTTGAGCGTGTCGATAAGCCACCGGCAAGCATCGAATGCCGCCCCGCGATGTGCGGAAGCGACCACGACCAGGACGCTCGTCTCGCCAATCTGCAGTCGTCCAAGGCGATGTACGAGCGCGACATCGCGAACGCCAAACTTCGTCAATACCTGGCGGGCTAGACTTTGCATCTGCTCGAGCGCCATCTCCTCGTAGGCCTCGTAGTCAAGGAATAGCGTCTTGCGGCCGCGGGTGTTATTCCGGACGATGCCGTCGAAGCTGCAGACCGCTCCGTCGGGTCCGGTCTTGAGGTCATTAAGTACTCTCGCGGAATCGATGACTGTTTTTGTAATCTCAACGTGCATCGGCACGGTCCTCCCCGGCGCCACCACTCACCGGCGGCAGAAAAGCTACCTCGTCGCCGTCCTGTAACACTGTGGTCGCGGGAACATACTCCTGATTGACGGCGATCGCAATCGAACTCCAATACCGGCTTTCAGCCCGGCTCTGATTCAAATCTCGCCCTCTGATTTGATGAAGCAGAGCGGCGACAGGACATCCGGGTTCAACCTCCATGTCTTCGCGCTCGATTCCCACAACATCCTTCAAAACACCGAAGTAAAGAACCCGTACCCGCATATCTGGTAAAGGATACGCGAGTATGAGTGTTTGACGTGCGGCACCAGTCAACAGCACCGCGAGCTACACCGCCGCCGTGCGTTTTACTGTGGAAGCCTTCTTCGTTGCACTCGTCCCAGGGACCGCCTTCTTCGCGGGAGGCTTTGCTTCACTGGACTGGGTGGCGTGATACTGCTCCAGGAGCTTACGGCCCTTCGCAGCCAGTTTCTTCGCTTCAGCTTCCGTCTTCGGGACCGGTTCACCCCAGGCATGGGCGCTGAGCGCAAGGCGCGTGGGTTCGCCGTCCTTCAGCATCGGTCCACGCGGATGTGTGAAGTGACGCGTCAGAAACGACCCCTTGCGCTTCATCTTGTCCGGCGTGTCGGCTTTTCCCGTGACCCCAGGCTTCAGGTTGGAGCCGTCGCGCTCGTTGAAAAACTTGCGCCCCGCGGCGGTAAGGCCACCCTTTGAATCCTTGCCTGCTTGAGGCATAGATTTCAAAGCCTGCTTCTTTGCCGTTGTCTTCTTTGCCGTTGTCATAGTTTGCTCTCCGGAAGTTGGAGCGTGAAACGGTGTCTTGGGTTTACCTGCATCAGCTTCCTCACTCAAACAAGCTTGCGACCGCTGGATAGAAAACCAGTTCCCCGCTTACGCGCGCAAACTCCGTCATGACGTGCGGCTTGCGGTAGCTACGACCGTCCGGCTGAACGAAGATGTCCTCCACCATGCCTCCTCGAGCCAGCACGGCATCACCGATCAGCGAACGATGGCACCGCCAGGGGACGGCTTCGGCACACATCACCGCTACGCTTTCGAGCTCGGGCTGGCTCATCAGCCATGCCAGATTTGCCTCAAATTCAGAGGTCTGCATGTAGTCGGCATAACCGCGAAAGCTCTCATTGCGCCAGCCGGTGTTGATACTGTCCTTCTGCCTGGGACGTCGTCCGCCGAGACCTTCGCACCACGCGGCGTCAATCCCTTCCGCTGCAAGCGAGGCGAAGAGCTGTTCCTGGTTGTACTGCGGATACCTTCTCGATCCTGGGTAACGCCGAACATCCACCAGGAGCCGGCAACCATTCTCTCTGAGTGCACGCAGGAACGATAGAACCGATAGGGTCGAGTGCCCGATGGTCATCACGGTTTGGCTCCTCTGGGCAAAAGAACGGCCCGGATCTCTCCGGGCCATCGTATGCTCCGGTGTCAGGCGTTACACCACAGCTTCGCTCAACACCTCTTCACGAACAATCTCGTCCTGGATCGCTTCCTTTGCGGACTTGGGCAGCGCCACCGCCAGTACATCCTCGATATGCGAGGCGTAGTGGATGGTGATGTTGCCGATCTGATCCGGGGTGAGATCCTCATCGACCTGCTGCTTGCACTCCTTAGGCAGGATGATATCGCGCACGCCAGCGCGCTTGGCAGCCAGGAACTTCTCCTTGATTCCGCCAACCGGGAGCACGTCCCCACTCAGCGTGATCTCACCCGTCATCGCCGTCAATGGACGAACCGGTACGTTCGTCAGCAAACTGACCAGAGCAGTCGCCATAGTGACGCCCGCCGACGGTCCGTCCTTCGGAATAGCTCCAGCCGGAACATGGATATGCAGGTCGACATCTTTGGTGAAGTCCTCATCCAGGCCAAGCGAAACCGCGTTCGAACGGACCCATGTGAGCGCCGCCTGCATACTCTCCTTCATCACATCGCCGATCTGCCCGGTGATGTTGAAGCCTCCCTTTCCCTTCATCTTGTTTGCCTCAATGAAGAGAATGTCGCCTCCTACAGGTGTCCACGCAAGACCGACTACAACTCCCGCGCGCTTTGTCCGTTCCGCAATCTCTGTATCAACACGGACCTTGATGCCGCCAAGGAACTCGTGAATCACCTCCGGCGTAATCACCAGCTTTTCGGTCTTTCCTTCAGCGATGCGCCGGGCCAATTTGCGGCAGACGGTCCCGATCAACTGTTCGAGTTTCCGGACACCGGCTTCGCGGGTGTAATGGCGGGCGATCAGATGCACGCTCTCTCTCGGGAACTCAATCAGCTCCGCATCGATACCGTTCTCCTTGATCTGTCGCGGAATAAGGTACTTGAAGGCGATATTGACCTTCTCCTCTTCCGTATAGCCGGTGAGTTCGATAATCTCCATCCGGTCAAGCAGCGGAGCCGGAACGGGATCGAGCTGGTTCGCCGTGCAGATGAAGAGTACCTTCGACAGATCGAACGGCTGGTCGAGGTAGTTGTCGCGGAAGGTATTGTTCTGTTCCGGATCGAGAACCTCGAGCAGCGCGCTCGCGGGATCGCCACGGAAGTCGCGGCCCAGCTTATCGATCTCATCCAGCATGAACACGGGATCATTGGTCTCGACCCGCTTCAGGTTTTGGATCACCTGGCCCGGCAGCGCGCCGATGTATGTCCGGCGATGGCCGCGGAGCTCTGCCTCATCATGCATACCACCCAGCGAAATACGCGAGAACTTGCGCCCCAGCGCCTTGGCAACGCTGCGTCCAAGTGAGGTCTTGCCAACGCCCGGAGGTCCTACGAAGCACAGAATCGGCCCCTTCATGTCGGGCTTCAAACGCCGCACCGAAAGATAATCCAGAATGCGGTCCTTAACCTTCTTCAAGCCGTAGTGATCCTCGTCCAGAATCTCCTTTGCACGAATGATATCGACAGCGCCCGCGGAGCTCTTCGCCCATGGCAGCACGGCGAGCCACTCCACATAATTGCGTGTGAGCGAGTAATCGGCAGCCATGGCGTTCATTCGGCTGAGACGGCCAAGCTCCTTCAGAGCATCCTTCTTGGTCTCCTCCGGCATGCCGGCATTTTCGATCTTCTCCTTAAGCTCGGCGATATCCTTCTGTGTGTCGTCGACGTCGCCAAGCTCCTTCTGGATCGCCTTCAACTGCTCACGCAGGTAATAGTCCCGCTGCGACGATTGCACGGAGTCCTGGACCTCGGTCTGGATCTTGTTGCGCAGCTGTTGAACCTCAAGCTCCTTCGCGAGGTGCTTGTTGATCCGCTCGAGCCGCGCCGCAACATCCGGCGTCTCCAGCAGCTCCTGCTTGTCTGTCGTGGTCAGAAAGGGCAATGAGGACGCGATAAAATCGGCAAGCCGTCCGGGCTCTTCGATGTTAATCGCAATCGTCTGCAGATCATCTGAGAGGGTAGGGGATGACGTAACAATCTGCTGGAACTGGCTCACCACGTTCCGCTGCAGCGCCTCTGCCTCAGGGGACGGAGCTGGCTCGACCTCCGCGATAGTCACAGCCTCTGCAGTCATGAAGGGTGTGATCTGTGTGAACTCGCCCAGACGCACGCGCTCATTGCCCTCGGTGAACACAAAGAGACTCTGATTCGGCATTTTGACGACTTTATGAACCGTCGCTTTGGTTCCAATCGCATACAGATCGGAGGCCTCGGGACTATCCTGGCGGGCGTCGCGCTGTGCTACGACCAAGATCGTCTTCTCTTCTCCAAGCGATTGAATAAGCTGGATGGAGCTGTCACGACCTACCGTGAGCGGCAGGACAGCGTGCGGAAAGAGGACTGTATCGCGTACAGGGAGAACGGGAATCGGTCTGGATTCGCCGTGCTGCACCTCGGCTGGGTCCCCAGATTTTGCGGCCTTCGGCTGTATTACACTAACAAAATCGCTTGGCATTGAGTGTCCTTCTATCAAGTTTCCTGCTATTCGATGCAGCAAGTCAAGCCGAGGTCGCAGATCGCGCCAGAACAGCTCTCTTCCAATGCATCGGCAGGCTCTGCTTTCCGTTCACTCCGAGCCGCCGGCGGCGGGGCAGTGGAAGAGCATACAGCGAGTTCTATTGGTTGACCTTGGCCACTCAAACGTCTGCCACTTATCATTCCCGTCTTCCACTCTACAGATAACAGCGGATCGCACTCCGTGGTGCAAACGTGGCGCTACGGTGCAGGAGACGGCAACGTTCCAGTGTCGGCTGCCATGTAGCGCCCGAGTTCCTTCACCATGCGGCAGTGTGCCCGGAGTGTTGCAACTGCCGCGTCCGCTTGCTCTTGACCCCTGAATCGCACATCCACATAGAACACGTATTCCCACGGACTGCCAGGCACCGGTCGTGACTCGATCTTGGTTAGATCCACTCCTGCTCGATGCAGCAGTTCGAGTGCCGCGACGAGCGTTCCCGGGCGATGCTCGATGGCGAAGGCAAGGCTCATCTTGTTGGCTGAAACGAAGGTGCTCTGAACCGAATCGAGGTTCCGCACAATCAGGTGAAAACGTGTCAGATTCGCTACGTGGTCTTCGATTGCTTCACACAGCACCTCGCCGCCGTACTGGACGGCGGCAAGAAGAGGGGCGATGCCAGCCGCGTCATGAAGACCTGCCTCCATCACGTGCTTCACGCTGCCTGCGGTGTCGTAAAAGGGAACGACTTCGAACGTGCGATGCTCGCTCAGAAAGTGCCTGCATTGTGCGAGTGCGACGGGATGAGACAGGACACGCCGGACATCCGCAGACTTGACTCCCGGGAAGACGATCAGATTGTGCCGGATGTGCAGTAAGCTCTCTCGCTCGATCCTTACCGGCCGGTCGAGCAGCAAATCATAGTGCTCGGAGACGGACCCGTGGAGGCTGTTTTCAATGGGCAGCACGGCTCCGTCTACCTTCCCGGAGAGAAGCTGTTCAAGAACGTCGGCCGACACGGTGCACGCGACAATCTCGAGATCGCCGGCCTCCTCACCGAGCATCGCCGAAGCCGCCATGTGGCTGTTCGATCCTAGCTCGCCCTGGATAGCCACTCTCACTGGATCGAAAGACTGCTTTCAAATAGTTGATGCATTGGCAACCTCAATCTTGAACTGGGCAACCTATATGAGGGAGCCGAACGGCCCTGGAGTACAAGCTTACGGCAGAATTCATGGCCGGGCGAATCATCAGGAGAAATGACATGCTTTGGACTATTACGATCATCCTCGTCGTGTTGTGGCTTGTTGGACTCGTCACTAGCTACACACTTGGCGGGTGGATCCATATCCTCCTCGTCCTTGCGATTATCGTGCTGATCTTCAACCTTCTTTCGGGAAGACGGGCGCTGTAAGCTGGCACGGGTCCTTGTGCAGGTCCCTCATCTTAACCCTTACAAAGAGTCGCGTACCTAAATTTTGGAGAACGTCATGAACGAAGACAATGCTGGTGGAAAGTTCGATCAACTCAAAGGCAAGATCAAGCAGGGCGTTGGCGAAGCGTTTGGAAACGACAAGCTGGCGAATGAAGGCGCAGCCGACCAAGTGAAAGGTAATGCGAAAGAGGCGTGGGGGAACGTAAAAGATAAGGCGTCCGACCTTCACAACTCGACCGTAGCCGGAACAACTACCAGCACTACGAAGTCGGACGCGGAGCGCACCGGCGACCATGCTCGCGACAACGTCACGTCCACTGCGGAGCGCGCAAAGGACAGTATCAATCGCGGATTGGATCATTTGAAGGGTAACGATTAGGCGTAGTCGGTACTTGTTCGAGCAGCAGAAAGCCCACTCGATGAGTGGGCTTTCTGCTATTTGCGAAGGAAGAGATCGGCGACGATGAACAAGAAAAATACAACCGAGATCATGCCATTCAACATGAAGAAAGAGGCATCCATCCGCTTCAAATCGTGTGGCGAGACGATGCTGTGTTCGTAGAGGAGCAGCAACGTCACGACGCCGATACCCGTGTCTGCAATCCATCCGAGATCAAAAAGTCGTACAAGCCACACAAGAAGCACAATCATGCCCACATGCATCGCACGAGCGATCCAGAAAGCCATGGTCAGGCCGAACCTCTGGGGCACACTGTTCAGGCCTACGCTGCGGTCGTGCTCAAAGTCTTGACAGGCATAAAGAATATCGAAGCCGCCAACCCAGAGCAGCACCGCGAGAGCCAGCACAAGGATGCGGGGGTCAAGCGATCCCCGAACGGCAATCCACGCGGCAGCCGGAGCAATGCCAAGAGCCAGCCCCAGCACAAGGTGAGACCATCGCGTGATCCGCTTCATATAGCTGTACCCAAGCACCACGGCAAGCGCGCAGGGCGCGAGTTCCAGTGTCAACCGGTTGAGCATCGCCGTGCCGAGAAGAAATACCAGCACGGCCACTATCACGAAACCTCCTACAAAACGGCCGTGTAGTTCGCCCGCGGGCAGGGCACGTTTCGCTGTCCGGGGATTTGCGGCGTCCAGATCAGCATCGACGAGCCGATTGAAGGCCATCGCAGCCGAACGGGCCGCGACCATGCAGACGATGATCCAGATCAACGTTCTCAGCGGAGGCCATCCCTTGTCCGCCAGCACGGCACCGGTCAATGCAAAGGGCAGGGCAAAGATGGAGTGTTCCCACTTGATCATCTCCAGCGTTGCAGCCGCACTCTTCAAAAGGCTTGCCATTTCTCCATCTTAAATGGAAAGAGCCACACGGGTCTCCCCCTGTGGCTCTGTCTCGACGAAGGCGGCTACTTGTTGGAAGAGTTCCCTGCGACCTGAAGGTTGTTGACTACCTTGAAGACGCCGGGAACCTGGTTCGCCTGGATATTCGCGACATCCTTATCCCCCTGATTATCGACTACACCCGAGAGCGTCACATTCCCGTTAACAACGGTGATGCGGATCGGCTTTGCTGGATCGATAGCGTACTTATTAAGTTGTGGCGCTCCATAGATCGCGCGAGCTTCGGCCAGGCGAATACGATCATCCATCGGAGATACGGGAGCGACCTCAATATTGTCGACCACATCTTTTACGCCAGGAAAATTTGCTGCGAGGCTGAGCGCGGAGTCTTTATCTACGGGACCGTAGGCAGTGCCTCCGAGAGTAACGACACCATCCCTCACGCCGATCGTCAACGCATTGAACGCAGTTGTCCCGTAACCAACCCGGTCGTAGGCGAGCTTTTCGCCCAGCTTATTCCGAAGCTGCTCATCCTCTACAACCGGCCCTGCTACCTGAATTTGATTCTGGACACCTTTGACATTCTTACGGTGGTGAGTCTTTTTGTCTGCGTCCTCTTTATCGCTGTAAAGAGCGACGGTTCCAGTCAACGTGACCACACCATTCTGCACGTTGGATTTCACATCCTTGAATCGCTTGTTGTCGAGAGCCTTTGTGACGTCGGTTTGAATCTGCACATCGTTAGGACCGCTTGCCTGTGCGCTGGCATCCTGCCCAAGAGCGGCTGAGCCGCCCTGCATGGACAAGGACATAGCGATAAAGACTGCGCAAAACAATAGTCTGCACGTAATTCCAATCATTGCAATCACCTCAAATCTCTTGCGCCGCAAGGATGGCACATTTCTGGCCTGGGCGCAAACTGCAACCGGAACCAGCCTAGCGATAGCGCTGCCGAAGTTTATAGACAATGCTGAAGACGCCCGTTTCATCCCGAGTCACGACAACCGAGTTGTTGTTCGTCAGATTGTATTGAACCTGAATAAGTTGCTGTGCCGACTGATTTACGTTCGTTGCGAAGGTCGCCGTGATCTGCCGGGAGATCTGCTGTTGCACGGTGATCCTCGCCGACGAGTTGCCGAGTGTACCGACGAAAGCCGGGTCAATCTTCACGCTTCCCACGCCGAACAGCTTCTCGACTCGGTTGCTGACCGTTGCGTTCAATGCTCCTCCAAGCAGGGAGCTGGTGGTCGGATCGGTTCCTGCCTGGACCTGCTGCTCCTGATAGAGTTGCGCCTCCTCCTGGGTGCGCCCGAGAGCGAGCAGTGCGAAGACGTCCGCCTCGCTCAACGGCGGCTCCGATCGATACGTTGGCTTCAGGTTGGTCGTCGTCCCATGCAGCCCGATGGTGACATCGTAATTTTCTACACGTGCCGTTGCGTCAAGATCGATGACCGGATCAATCCGCACGGGGTTGGTGAAGTAGATGTCGCCCCGCTGCAGTTGGTACTTGGTCCCCGCAAAGGTGGCGCTACCATCGGTAATTTGAACACGTCCGAGCACGGAGGGCTCTGCCACAGTTCCTCGCACCGTGAGATCGACGGTTCCTGCAAGCTTCGCATAGGAGTTCTGGAAATCAAGCTGTGGGGAGCTGGTGACGTGCACATCAAGGCGTATTCGGTTCGATGCCGCACTGGGGTCGGGCGGCGCGCTCACGCCTCCGGAGGACGAGAAGGCCGCGAAGTCCACATCGGGACCAACGCCGAAACGAGTCAGTAGAACAGTTCCGCTCAACAGGAGGTTTTGTGGTCCACCCTGCAGGCGGAGACTGGTGTTTGCGGTCGCGCTGAGGCCGTACAAGCGAACCCGCACCGTTTCACCGGTAGCCGTCAGGTCGGCATAGAGTCCGTTTTGATACGTCAGGAAGCCGCCAACCTTCAACCTGCCTCCGCCCGTTGTGGCTGTCAGATTCTGGACCTGGAGTCTGTCCTCGTTGAAGACGAGAGTGCCGTTCATGTCGCTCAGGCCATTCGGTACACCATCCATCGCAAGATTGACATGGTCGAACTGCACCTTGCCGGTAAGTGCCGGCTTCTTCACCCGGCCACCTGCCGCGGCCGTAAACTCGATCTTCCCACTCGAGATAATGCCCGGATCGAAGGTGTGGGCCAGCGCCATGCTTACGCTGCCATTCGCCTTCACATCCAGGGCACCACCCTGTGGATTGGTCGAGCCAAATACCTGGGCGGTTCCACTGGCCTGCAAGTCGGTGTCCTGTCCGGTGATGTGGACCTGATCGAGATGAGCGATGCCGTTACTCAAGCTGATTCGAAGAGGCTCTGCCGCCTTGAGCTGTATGCCCTGGAGCTTCACGTCGACTGGAGAGAACTCAGCGTTTCCACTGAGAGCCTGCGGCGTCTTCAGGGGCCCGCTGACGTTGATAAACCCCGCGATCGAAGAGCTTCCCTTGATGCCGCCCGGTGCAAAAATTGCCATCGGTGTCCCAATGTCGAGACCTGTCAACGTCATCTTGGCTTGCGTCTGGTAATTGCCGGTCAACTGCGTCTGACCAGCAACATCAAGTTTGGCGCCGACCAGGGTTGCTTGTGAACTGAAGGACAACAACTTGCCCTGGCTGTGAAGCTCTGCCGCGAGTTCGCCCACCGGTTCGTTCTTTGCCATGATCTTGGCAAGTGTCAGATTCGCCTTGAGACCCGGCTCCGCCAAGGTACCATTCGTATCCGCAACCAGGCTCAATACGCCATCGGCATCGACACCGGCCTGTTGAACGGTCTGAAACTTCGAGAGCTGGAGGTTCTTCCCTTCGATGTGGCCATGCAGCCGTTCGGAGGTCATGTCATAGCCGCCGTTGCCAGTGATCTGCATCCCATGCAGCTTCAGGGCGACGCTGCTGGCCTCGATGTCCTGCCCTTGAACCGTGAGATTCACAATAGCCGACTCGTACGGTTCGCCATACGCAATACCGTTGACAAGGGTGATCTGACCTCCGCCAGAAAGGCTCTTAGGAGTTCCGGCGACGTGAGCATTGACGGAGAGCGTTCCCGTCAATGGCACCTTCTGCTGCTGGCCGGCGAGTTGCAACACATCGACAACCTGAGCATCTGCGAGCTGCACCTTCCCGTCGACTGCGATCTGATTGTCCCACACGTAACTGACCGCGCCGCGATGCGAGACAACGCGCCGCGGATGCGCCGTCCCCGTCACATTGAGGACAGCCGTGCCGCGCTTGATCGTCGAGGTCGCCACGGCGAGGCCCGCCTGCGGCGAGTACTCCGCATCCGCAATCACGGAGTCGACCTGCACGTCCGTAGTCGTTCCCAACTTGACCTCCAGCTGCGAGGCAGTCAGATGTCCCTTAAGGTCGAGGTCAGCCAGTGCGCCGCGAGCCGTTCCGTTGAACTCAAGTCCGCCATGCAGCACCACAGGAAGTGCCGCCGAGCCTTTCTTGCCGTTCGCGGAAACCCCAAACGTCTGCAGCAGTTGATCGAACTCAGAGAGATCGCGCACCGCAAGATCGGTTCGCAGATCGGTCAGGCGGTCCCCGCGATTCACGCCAAGCACACCGCTCGCGTGAAGCGACGATTGCGGCGTCTGCAAGGTGAGCCGTGCAATTTGGACGACCTCTATCTTTCCCGCATAGTGGGCGAGCACCTGCCCGCTGACGGGTATGTTCGAGATCGCGCCTTTGCGGTTCACCCCCGTCGGCGAAAGCTTCACATCAGCGTCCACCAGGACGGAACTTGCGATCTCTGTTGCTGGCCCTCCCCATTCCACTTTGATCGGTCCGGAGATGGAGGTGTCGAAACCAAGATCTCCCTGCTTCTTTGGAGCGGCGATATCCATAATGGTCCGAAGCGGAATCTTCGAGGCGGTCGCAGTCAGATACGCATGCGCGGACTGCACAGCCGGTAATTTGGGGGTGGTCGCGGTTCCCTGGGAGCCGAGAGCGGTCGCAGTCTTGTTGGTTGTGGTCACGGCCCCTACCGCGGTCGGCGACGTCGCCGGTGCGGTGGCAGGAACCTCTCCCAGCCAGTTCGAGATGCGCAGATCTCCTTCGGCGCTGCCGCCGCCCGGGAGATATCCCGTCAAGGCCGTCAGGAGAAGCTCGGTCGGGGTGATATGCAGCTGCGCGCTGCCGTTTACATCATGCAGCCGAACGCCCTGGTCCGCATAGCCGGCGTTGTGAAGCTTCGCCGATCCCACCAGCAGATATCCCGCCTGACAGTCTGGGTCAGGGGGTAGAACCTTCACACTCGGTTTAGTTCCTGTCTTCGGGTGCCGACGCTCCCAGAAGTGCAGATGCTTCTGTGCGACAGCAGGCGGCGTTGTGCAGTTGTGGCCGTTCAGATCCAGATCGACAGATCCTGCGTTCAGCCCGTCAAAGCCGGAGAGCACAGCGATCTGCTTGAGCGCCAGTGAACCCTTGACCTTCGCTTGCCACTCCGGTTCTGCAAAGTGCTGCACCGACGCCGTGGCCGATAACGTCGACGCATCGCCAGTGTTGAAGTCAAACTTCTTCAACTCCGCCATATCACGGCCCACCTCAGCCTCGACGTGCAGCTTCGACTGGGCTTCGGGCTCGGTCTTCATCTTCGTTCGCAGGTCGTTCAGGTCAATCGTGGCACCATAGTGGTCGGTTCCGGCAAGATACTGGACCTGCGCGTTCAGGTCGCGCGCCGCCAGATCGAACGGAATCGCTTTGTCGTTCACTAGTGCAAGCCCATTGACAAGTTCCACTTCGTGCGCCTTCAGATCGAGTAGTGTATCGACGACAGGAGTGGTGCTTGTGCTAGGATGCTTCGGAATCGGCTGGTTCGTCTTGCCATTCTTATCGATGATCAGATGGACTTCTGGATGCTCGACGCGGAGCAGGTTCAGGCCAACATGGGACGCGACCCCGGTTCCCGCCGTGTGTGCAAAGAAGTTGATGAGCTGTACGCGAATAAGGATCCTATCCGCTGAAAGGTATGGTGCCTCACCCGGACCTTCGAGCCCGTGGATCACCAGGCCATTGGCTTCAATAGCCAGGTGCCGCAGGTTGAAGTTGATCCTGGTCAATTCCACCCGACCGCCGGTTGCGTCCTCAAGGACAGTGACGACCTCTTTGCCGACACGCCTCTGAAAATCTGCCGTTGTGGTGTACCAGGCGAAGCCGCCGAGCACAACGAGCAGAAGAACAAAGAGACCGAGCAGTGTCCACGCAGCGGGACGTGCAACGCGTCGCAATAGAGATCGCCGCTTCGGTGCAGATGTCTGCGGCTCGTTTTGGGCAGGAACGCTCACGACGCCACCTCTCCCGGTCTAACCATGCGCACGCTTCCCTGCGCCTTCAAGGACTTCAGCCAGTCGCCCAGCAGCGCCCCGACCTGCTGCTGGAGCAGGATCTCCTGGATCCGATCGGAGATCGTCGCAAGCTTCGGTGGAGCCGACCTTCGCTCCGCATATGCAGGAAGCAGCGTCTTATCGTAATAGCTCTTGATCTCCTCGGGAGTGACACGGATCCCCATCTTGAAGCGCATCTCAATAAATCGCAGCACCCGCATCCGCTCGCGCCAGCGCTCCACAAGTTCCTGGAGGGTGAATCCCTGATCGCTTAGAAATTTCTCCCAGCCTGCGTCCGTCTCGCAGTGATCCTCCTTACAGGCTGGAATATCTTTACGCAGTCCTGCTAACTGCGCATTGACCTCCGCGTCCGTAATCGGTGTGTCAGATTGTAACTTCACCTGTTGCAGTATGAGTGTCCTGTCGATCAGGCGCTCGATGGTTGCATCACGCGAGAATAATTTGCGCTCATCCCGGAATGGCTGGAAGGCCTGAAAGCGGCGCTCCTCATCAATATCGCTTTCGAGCACAAGATCACCGTTGACGACTGCCACAACTTGGTCCAGTACAACTCCATCCTGCGCTGGCGCAGTTGTCTGCGGCGCGCTTGGGACGGTTGGCGCCAGAGTGGGTTGTTTGGTCGAAGGTTCTATTGCCGTCTGCGCGAGGACGTGCAGTGATCCACACAGAAGCCCGGCAAGAAGCATCCCTCTACGACCGGCAGCGGCCCGGCCCATCGGCTCACAGGGCTGGTTGGATACGGTATGTGTCCGCGCGTTCATGGTTAGAAACTTTGTCCAATGCTGAAAAAGAAGTTGAAATGCGGCGCCTGCCCAACATAGGGAACACTTCCGTTGAAGTCGTAGATCACCGGGTATTTAGGCGGATTGAGGTTATAACTCAAATCCACCCGAATCGGTCCCACCGGTGTTTTGTACCGCGCACCGAGACCCAGCGCATGAGAAAAATAATTGAAGTTGCAGGTGCCAAACTTGTTCGTAACACCGCTGCAGCTTGCTTGATCCGGCTGGTGAAACCGCGTGAAGCTCGGAAATACATCACCAATATGATCAAAGACGTTCCCCATGTCGTGGAAAACTACGAACGAGACGCTATCGCCCACATACGGCAGCGTAGGAGGGGGCAGCCGCAGTTCAATCGTATTGACGAAAGCTGCCGAACCGCCCACAGGAAATCCTGTCTGCAGATCACGAGGACCGGCAGCGTTAATCCCGAATCCGCGATGCGATGTAGCGCCCCCCGCGTACAGTCGCTCCGGCAATGGAACCGGGTTACAGCTTGCATTCGTTGTAAGCAAGCCTCCGAAACATGCCGATGTGGGATCGCTCGAGATATTCGGATTCGTTCCAAATGAATTCTCGAATCCTAGGCGGGTATTCCGTGCCAGTACATATCTCTTCTTTCCAAACACGTAATAAGTAGAGTTCGAGAGGTCCAGCCGGTTGAAGTCAGTCTGTGATCCAAATTTGGACGAGGCGATGAACTCCTGTACCGATGTATACGTTCCCTTCGAGGCATCCAGCGGGCTCGGCTGGCGGGTGTCGTGAAACCAGGTGATCGAAGGGCCTCCAACCCGCACCGGCTGCGACAAGAGGGGAATCAGGTTTGCCGAAACTTGCAGACTGGCCGGGTTGACCGACACGCGACGGTACTGGAAATCGTAGATAAAGGTGTCCGCTTTACGGACCTTCTGCGTAAGTCGAACAACTCCCTGCAGCGTCGAAGCCTGAAAGGTGGTGATGTTCTGCACATTTGAGTAGCCGCCCGAAACGGAGGCCGATAAGGGTGGCCGTCCCAGAAAATTCGGGTTCAAGAAGCTGAGCGTGGCTACCTTCTCGAGCAATCCATAGGTCGTATGCAGAGTTAAGGATTCATCCGTGCCGCGCAGATTGATTCGACCCACGTCAAGCGACACACGCGGACTGATGCCAGTGCTTCCATTCTGCTGATACTGTGCCCCTGGCTGCAGTCCAAGTAGAACAGCCGATGCAGGGGAGATCGTTCCGTGATTCGGTGTTCCCGTTTGCGCTTCAAAGCCGAAACCGTATGTCACGTCCCATCGTCTCGCTTCTGTAACTTGCACCAGCACATTCTTGCGAGGCGCGTCTCCAGCCGGATTTTGCACTGCCGCGACCACCTCATTAAAGAGTGCAAGGTTGTAGAGCCGTCGCTGCGTGTCCAATAACGCACTCTGGTCCAAAGGATCACCAGCATGAACCTTCAGGCGATCCTCGATCAGCTTTGGCTTGGTACGCACGATGCCGGAGAGCAGAACCTTGTTGACAAAGACCTGCTGCCCCTCTGTCACGTCCAGGGTCACGTCAGTCCTGGTGGGATCACCGGTTTCTTTTATCTGCTTGATCTCGATCCGAGCCTGATCGAATCCGTTGCTGACGTAGTAGCTGAGCACCTCATCACGGTCGCCCGAGAGTGTAATCAGCGAAAAAGGTTGGCCAGACTGAGCATTCAGCAGCGGCGTGACATCTTTCAGCCGATCCGCGTTCACGCCAGTAAGCTTGATTGCCCCAAACTTCTGCTGTGGACCTTCATCAATCGTCAATGCGATGTGTATCTCAGCAAGCTTTAACTCCTTGCCGTTAATCGTGTCGATATCCTGCACGCTCGACGTCACCTTGGCATCGCTGAAGCCGTTCGCCCGGTAGATCGACTGAATCGACTTCTCATCCGCACTCAGTAAAGACGGACTGAACCGTCCGCTGGGCATGTACGCATCCGCTTTCTGCACACGCATCCGCTCGCGCAAGGTATCACTGTTGAAGTACTTGTTGCCTTTCAGAGTTACCGTGAGAACCTTGTGTTTCGTTCCTTTATCCACTGAATAGACGACTTGCTCGGACGGCGTGTCTTCCCCAATCACTCTCACCTCAACCGTTGCGTCAAAGTAACCCTGCTGCTGCAGGTAATCCTTGATGTTGTGGGTCCCCTCGTTCAAAAGATCGTTGTCGATCGTTCCTTCTTCAAAGATCGGGACCAGGAGCTGCAGCCTGCTCTTCGAGAACTTAACGCCCTCGGTCACCACTTTTACAAGAGGTCCCTGGTTCGCCGTGAACTGATAGTCCAGCTGTCTTCGAGATGAATCGTAGGTGGACTTCTCGAGAACCGCCGTCGCCTCCAGTCGATCTTTCTTCTGGTACACGGCTCGAAGCCGTGTGAGTGCATCGCTAGTCGTCTCGCGCGTCACCTTCGTGCCGTGCTTCAGCTTGCTTTTCTTGCGGAACGCGGCTTCCGTCAAGCCCGGATCTTTCCCATTCAACGTAACTTGGCCGATTCGGGCCTGTGGGCCTATGTTCACCGTGTAGGTCGCGTTTATTTGTTGACCGGCTTTATCGATCGTGGACACGGCTGTTATCGCCGGCTGATAGTAGCCATTCTGGATGAGAACCTGTCTGATCCCCTCGGTGCCGGCATTGAGCGCGCCCTTGACAAATGCCGTTCCTGGATCGAGCTTCGTGCCAAACTCGAGAAGCGAGGTCAGCCGTTCACTTTTCACCCCTTCAATCACGATTCGACCAACATAGTAGCGAGGCGTTCCGTCGAAGATCAGGGTCATCGAATCCCCGTGCCGCACTCCGCGAACATCGATGTCGCGGTATCGGCCGCTCGCGAAGAGACGCCTTATGCTCTGCCGTACCTTGTCGGGATCGAGTGGTTCGCCTGCCCTTTGCGCGATCTCTTTGGGCAGCGTATCGTTCGCGTCGAACGTGACGCCTTCAAACTGGATGCCATCGACATGTAGTCCATGAAACTGCCAGAGTGAGGTGCTGAGCGCCGCAACTGCGGGAACATCTTCTACTCGAGAGCTTGACTGCGCTGCTCCGGATTGCCCCGCTCCGGACTGCGCTGCTCCGGGTTCAGTCGTTGTTGCCGGCGAAGTCTGGATTGCAGCATCGGGTACAACGGCAGTTCGGCCAGCAGGCGCTGTGGGAGCCGGCGTCGACGCGGCCGGAATGCCCTGCGCCGGTGCTGCGATCGCTCCAGCCGCGAGCAGCAACACTCCTGTCCATCCCGCGAGTACGGCGCGCTTTGATGATCTTCCGGAATGAACGACCCCCCGCCCCAGACTCGATTCGTGCAACACCACCGCATTTCTCTCCCAGATAACTACTCTCTCCCCATCTCTCCCAAGACAGCCAAAAAAGGCGTCTACCCAAAATTTTACCTCTGGTCCAAGCAGATATTTCCTCTCAGAAACAGAATGGCTATTATCAAGGCGTTGGATGCCAGAAACGGCTCCCATGTCCGCCGCCGGCTGGTGGCGTCCGTCCGGTCTTTATACTATCAAGTACGTTGTACTTTCCAGGATTTACTTAGATCAGTGAGAACACATTGCGACCATGCCATCCTCTCTCATTCCATCCTTCGCGACTCCAGGGCCGCCCCGCATTACCGCCGAAGAGCGCTACTCCCGCCAGGTTCTCTTTAAGAGCATCGGTGTCGCCGGGCAGCAGCACCTTGCCTCCGCCCATGTCGCCATCATCGGGTGTGGAGCCACCGGCACTGTCTCCGCTTCACTCCTTGCGCGTGCCGGCGTCGGAACGATCACCCTGGTTGATCGGGACTTCGTCGAAGCCTCCAACCTGCAGCGCCAGATCCTCTTCGATGAAGCAGACGCACAGGAATCACTTCCCAAAGCAGAGGCTGCCCGGCGAAAGATTGCTCTCTTCAACTCCGACGTTACCGTCCACGCCCATATCGCTGACCTTGTTCCTGGCAACATCGGATCGCTTGTTGATGCAGCTCACGTCATCCTCGACGCTACCGATAATTTCGAGACGCGTTACCTGATCAACGACTTTGCCGTCCAGCAAGGCACGCCATGGATCTACGCTGCTGCTGTTGGTTCCTACGCTGCCTCCATGAACATCCTGCCTGCGCCCCATAACCTGAGGACCGCGTGTCTGGCCTGCATCTTTCCAAAGCCGCCCGGTGGTCCTGTTGAAACCTGCGACACCGCTGGAATCCTCTCGACGGCGGTAAACTTCGCCGCATCGCTCCAGGTCACCGAAGCTCTGAAATTTCTCACCGGTCAGCCTGAAGCCATCCGGCGAACACTGCTCTCCTACGATCTCTGGACCAGCGAGCGGTCGGAGGTGAGTACGTCCCGGCCGGATCCAGCCTGCATTGTCTGTGGACAGCGCGTCTTCATGCATCTTGCTGGCCATGACCGGCCGCACATCACCCTTTGTGGAAGAAACGCGGTCCAGATTCATGAGCGTCATCGCCCGATCGACTTTGCCGTAATGCGCAACCGGCTGGAGAACCACTCCGAAGTCGAGGACCTGCGATTCAATGATCTGCTGCTTCGTTTCCGCCGCGGTGCCCACACACTTACCCTGTTCAAGGATGGCCGGGTCCTGGTGCAGGGCACGACTGACATCACCCTTGCTCGTTCGCTTTATGCCCGCTTCATCGGCTCATAAACGAGCCGCATGCTCATCCGCAACAGCCGAGATCAGCTTCAGTTCCCATCTCCTGTCCACCCGCAACGCGAGACCAACCTTTTTGTTACTTTTGACTTCTAAGGCGTTAGTCGTTTGTTCGGTGCGGTTTCCACGAGCAAGTCAAGGTTGCGGTACGCTGGATAAGGCGAGAACGCGGCGACACAGGATCATACAGACCGGAATCGAGCCCAATGAGCACACAAGGCATCCAGATGACGCAAGGAAAACCGAACTCCGGCTTGTTCAAGCGGAACCCTCCAATCGCTGGCGAAGCCGAAGCGATCGAAGCCGCCAAGAATGGCGACCCGGAGGCTTTCTCAAAGCTTTACGCGCTGCATAAACGTCGCGTCTACACTCTCTGTCTTCGTATGCTCGGCAACGTATCTGAGGCTGAGGATATGACGCAGGAGGCGTTTCTACATCTCTTCCGCAAGCTCGGGAGCTTCCGCGGCGAGTCTGCCTTCTCAACCTGGCTGCATCGTCTCACAGTGAATCTGGTCCTGATGCATCTCCGCAAGAAGGGGCTGAATCTCGTCTCGCTTGAAGAGACCATCAACCCGTCCGAAGAGGACGCGCCAAAGCGTGACTTCGGCAGTCGAGATCCTATCTTGGCGGGATCTGTGGACCGCGTTGCTCTCGAACGTGCAGTCGGCTCGCTTCCTCCCGGCTATCGCATGGTCTTTGTGCTCCATGATGTGGAAGGCTTTGAGCACAATGAGATTGCCACCATGCTTGAATGTTCGACCGGCAACAGCAAGTCTCAACTGCACAAAGCACGTCTGAAACTCCGCGAACTGCTCCGCCTTTCGGGACAGATTCCGAAGCCGTCGTCTGGGCTCAAGGAGGTTTCACAATGACGGATACCAATTTGCCTGAGTTCCCTGACTTTGATGCGATGACTTCGGCGGACTTCGAGAATTACCTGCCGGATTTCTTCGCATCAGGAGACGGTCACGTCAGTGACGATCCTAGGCTTACCAAATTTCTTGCACGCAATCCAGACTGCGCGGCGCTTGTCCGCGATCTGGAGACCATCGCTGAGACCGCTCGCAGCCTCTTTGACTTCGAACCAACCGATGAACCCAGTGATCAGGTCTGGACCGGTATCCGTGAGAAGATGAATGCCGAAGCGGACGCTATGAAACCTAAGCACCTGGCTGAACCTGAATAAGACTTGCCATAGCTTTGCAGGTAGTGTAGCTTTCAGAAAAGAATGAAGACTCAGCCCCAGCCCGTCTCGTATATTATCTACCGCTATTGGCGCATTCGAGCGGCTGAGTGGAGTCCTCGCATGCATCTCTGAGTCACTAATCCTCTTCAGAGAACTTCGAAACTTCAAGCCGCGACCTCACAGAGGTCGCGGCTTTTGTCTGCCATAAACGTCTCCGCAAGATGCAAGAGACCATCGTTCAGGAACTAGATCTACGGAGATATCATGACTTCCGCTCAAGCACCGACACAGCTTGTCCCGACGCCTCAAACGGGCGCATCAGTCAGCCGCACCTCAGTTCCAGCACATCTGCGGCGCATAGTGCTCACTGGTTTCATGGGCGCCGGCAAGTCGACGGTGGGGCGTCTAGTGGCTCGACAGCTCAACTGGGAGTTCCTCGACCTCGACGCACACCTCGAGTCTCGTACTCGTTCCACGATCCCGGAGCTCTTCTCGATCCATGGCGAGACGCACTTCCGCAGGCTCGAATCTGCCGCGCTTGCCTCAGCGCTCGGGCGAAGCTCCACGGTTCTCGCTCTTGGTGGCGGGACCCCCGAGACCCTGACTAACCGGCTCCTGCTCGAACAGACACCCGGGACCTTCACAATCTTCCTGCATGCCTCGTTTGAGACCCTCTTCGATCGCTGCATTTTGCAGGCAGTCGAGCGCCCCGTGCTTGCCGATGTGGATGAAGCCCGCGTCCGGTTCATCGGCCGCCAGCCAAGCTATCGCCGGCTCGCCCACCTCACGCTTTCTACCGAGGCGCTAACATCAGAAGAAACAGTAGCTTCGCTGCTCCTCTTGCTAGAAAAAGTAACGCCGTCACGCCGCTGAACGAGCATTTCTGCATCGAACCTTCTGGAACCCTTACAGGAGAGTATGCTGGTCACCCCCATGTCCCAACCTAGTTCAAACCAGGTTCAGTCCCGTGCCAACGTGCACGGCTACATCCTCTTTACAATCAGTGTCTTTCTCCTGCTGGCGCTTGGCTGGCAGCTCAGCAAAGAGCTGGAGATTATCTACGTCAGCGCACTCTTTGCCGTCGTCCTGTTCCCGATTGTTGTCAGGATTACGAAGATCCGTATTCGCGGCATCCATATCTCCCGTCCTCTTGCGATCGTCCTGCTCATTGCCGGCGTCGTCCTCGCTGTGAGCATCTTCTTTACCGTGGGCCTGCCCCCTGTTGCGCGCGATATACGTGCCTTCTCGATTGAACTTCCGCAGCGGCTTCCAGGGATCGTAGCCAAGCTGAAGAGGCTGCCTTTTGCTGACAAGATCGGCATCGACTCACTTGCTGCACGCGCGGAAAACGGCGTGGCAGCGACCGCCGCGTATCTCGTGACATCACTCCCGATGTGGTTGTCCCACGTCTTCGACATCCTCACGGCGGTGTTCCTCTGCATCTATTTCATGCTCGAAGGGGAGCACGCGTACCAGTTCTTTCTGTCGCTCTTCCACCTCGGCCAGCGACAACGTCTGAACGCCACCCTGCACAAGGCAGAACTCAAGATGAGTAAATGGCTGCTCGGCCAGGGCCTTCTCATGCTCACGCTTGGCATCTGCAGCACGATCGTCTTCGGCATTCTGCATGTGCGCTATTTCGTTCTGCTGGGGGTGCTCATGGGTCTCCTGAACATCATTCCAATCGCCGGCGGCGTGATTACAATTATCCTTGTCGCTGGCGTGGCCGCGATCGATTCGTGGACCAAGATGCTCGGCGTCCTTATCTTCTATCTCATCTACGTGAATGTCGAGAACGCCATTCTCACGCCGCGCATCATGAAGAGCAGCGTCGATCTGATGGGTCTCACTGTCTTAGTCGCACTGCTCATCGGAACCGCGCTCGCGGGAATCGTAGGCGCATTGGTTGCCGTCCCCACTGCTGCGCTCATCAGCGTTCTACTTGACGAATACGCCGTTCAGCGAGATGGGATCGCTCTTTCCTCAACTTCCTCGTCCTAAGTACATCTTCCACTCTGCTCGCATCCGTCTGTTCCCGCTGCTATCCTAAGGCTTGTGGCTGACCTGACATTTTCGCAACCCGAACGCCGCAACTTCTTCGTTCCTATCGCTCTCGCGGTCGTCGTCCTTGCTCTCGCCTCGGCACTTCTCATCCGCTTTACACCGCACCGCATACCGGTGCTTATTGTCAAGCACACGTCTACCTGGCAGGCGCACACGATCTTCAAATCCGATTCCATCCTGGTCGGGCAGGATAAAGCGCAGGATGATCTCTACGTCCTCGCCACGCTCCGCATTCAGGACCCGCTCAAGGTTCCACTCTTCCTGAAGGACTTTACCGGCACGCTCACAACGGCCAGTGGCGAGACCCTTTCCGTGAGTGCCGCTGAGAAGCTTGAACTGCCCGCGCTCTACGAGACCTTCCCCGCTCTCAAGAGCCTCGCCTCCACTCCACTGCTCCGCGAAGCGGCCATTCTTCCGGGACGAACAGCGGAGGGCATGATCCTGCTGCACTTTCCGGTCACCGAGGATGCCTGGAGCCACCGCCAGTCCGCCACGCTGACCGTGGACTTTTACCACCAGGGCCCGCAAAGCATTGCACTGCCCGTAGTCCCGCCTTCCACCAACGCACCCCCGCCAGACAAGTCGAGCAGCAGATGACCCGCCGTCGCTGGATCGCTAATACCTGGACGCCCACCACCGCCGCCCTCTCCGGCGAACAGGCCTACCATCTCGCCCACGTGCTCCGAGCCGAGCCCGGGCAGATCTTCGACCTCGTTGCCGGCGGCTTCCTGCACCGCGCAGAGGTCACCGAGGTGTCCGACACTCAGGTCTTGTTTACGCTACACGAGGAGCTTGAAGCCGCAGCCGCTCTGCCCGTACACCTGCTGCTCGCCGTCTTCAAGTTTGAACCCATGGAGTGGGCCATTGAAAAGGCTACGGAGCTCGGCGTGGACCGTATCACGCCCATCCTCGCCCGGCGCACGGAGAAGCACCTCGCCCAGGCTGCCGTGAAGCGGGTCGAGCGCTGGCGCCGCATCGCCCTCGAAGCGTCGCAGCAATCACGCCGCACCGACATTCCAGAGATTACAGATCCCGTCGTCCTTCATCTGGCGCTCGAGCGCGAAGCATGTAACCACCGGCTGCTTTTGTCCGAGACTGAACAGGAAACAACACTGACCGCCGCCCTTCTGTCACGAAAAGCGACGGCCCTCGAAGCTGGAAAGGAAGCTGGCGATCACGACACAGTGATTGCTATCGGCCCTGAAGGTGGCTGGACCCCGGAAGAGATGAGTCTCTTTGCCACCTTCTATTGGCAACCTGTCACATTAGGGCCGCGCATCCTTCGTGCTGAAACGGCTGCTATCGCTGCCTTGGCCATCATCTCAGCTCATCTCGCCTGATCGACCTACGCTCCTGCGATCCAGACCATTAGCTGAAGATCTCCTTGACCTTCGAGAACAAGCCCCGGGATGTTGGCGTATTCTCGACCGTCATGGTCTCCGAGAGCTGTCTCAGCAACTCCCGCTGCGCCTTCGTCAGCTTGCCAGGCGTAGCCACGCGAACCTCTATAATCAAGTCGCCCTTGCCATGTTCATTCAGGTGTGGAACGCCTTTGCTCCGCAGCTTGAACTCTTTACCACTCTGCGTTCCCTCTGGAATCTTGATCGTCGCCGCTCCTTCCAGCGTCTGGATCTCCAGCTCCGTCCCAAGAGCCGCCTGCGGGAAAGAGATGGGCAATACGCAGTGCAGATCGTCGCCATCCCGCTCGAAAAACTTATGCGCCTTCACGTTCAGCACTACGTACAGATCGCCTGACGGTCCCCCAAACCTTCCGGTCTCACCCTCACTCTGATACCGGATTCGCGTGTCCTGCTCCACTCCCGCCGGAACCTTGACCAGGATGCTGTGCTCCTTTTCGACGCGCGTCTCCCCCCGGCATGTCTTGCACCGGTCAATGATCAGCGTGCCGGTTCCATTACAGACCGTGCATGTCCGCGCCACCGAAAAGAATCCTTGCTGGAAACGCTGCTGTCCGCGTCCTCCGCATTGTGTGCAGGTGATAGGTGCCTTACCGTTGGCAGAGCCCGATCCCTTGCAGTCGTCACACGTCTCCATGCGCCGGATGCGAATCTCCTGCTCCTTGCCGAAGACGGCCTCTTCAAACTCGAGTGTCAGGTCATAGCGCAGATCGCGCCCCCGCTGTACTCGCGACGCCTTCCGCTGGCCACCCATGTTGAACATCTCGCCAAAGAGATCGCCGAAGATATCTCCAACATCCTGCGCGCCGCCCGCAAACGGGTTGCCACCTGCTCCAGCGCCTCCCTGAAACGCTGCGTGGCCGTAGCGGTCATAGGCTGCCCGCTTCTCAGGGTCGCTCAGCACCTGATACGCTTCGCTACACTCCTTGAACTTCTCCTCCGCCCTCGGGTTGTCCGGATTGCGATCCGGATGGTGCTGCATTGCCAGCTTCCGGTAAGCGGTCTTTAGCTCCTGGTCCGAAGCCTCTCGAGAAACCGTTAGAACTTCGTAGTAATCAATCTTCGTCACGTTTGCCGTCGCACTCATCTCTTTATTTTCCTGACACTCATCTGCACTTCGTTGAAGAGGGGCACACTTCCAGTTATGCCCCTGATGTGTCTTCTATTCCCTAAACGCTGTTCCCTACATCCTTGCCTCTATTCCGACACCTGCGCCGGGTTCGAAGCAATGCGCACCAGCGCGGGACGAAGTAGTTTGTCGCGGATCCGATAACCCCGGCGAATCTCCTCGAGCACCTGATGGTCCGGAGACTCGGTTGTTTCAATGTCCCCCAGTGCTTCATGAAAACGCGGATCGAACTGTGCTCCGACCGACTCCACAGCATGCACATTCAGGTTTTTCAACGCGTCTTCCATCTGCTTGAGGATCAGCTCCACTCCGCCACGCAACTGTTCAGCAGTCCCATCAGCCTTGAGTGCGAGCTGGAAGTTGTCCATCACACCCAGAAACGGTTCGACGGTATACGTCACGGTACGATCGCGCATATCCTCGCGTTCCCTGCTCTCGCGTTTACGCGCATTGTCGAACTCCGCCTGCAGACGAGCAAGCCGATCCAGCAACTGGTCCCGCTCTCCGCGGACTTTCTCCAGTTCGGATGCGGCAGGGGACCCGACAGACTCCATCCTCCCATCCAGCGCTTCCTGCTCCGGTGAGTCCTGCTCTGGCAAACTTTGTTCTAGTGTCTCGTCTTGCATTCCGTCAGTCCCTCTCGTCTCATCAAGATCATCTCTATTGTTGCTGATTCCTGCCCATCGCGCGACCCCGCCCGCGAACCGGTCCCAACTGTTGTGATGTGTCATACCACCCACCCGCTCCAAACATCCCTACAGCGGCTGCTCCAGCATCCGCTCAAATACCTGCGCAATGTAACTGACCGCACTCATCGTTCGTTCGTACTGCATCCGTTTCGGTCCAATCACGCCAACCGTTCCCAGACTCTCGCCTCCCATCCGAGAGGGCGCGGCGATTAGCACCAGGCCAGCCAACTCCGGTGCCTGCTCCTCTAGGTCGAAGACAACCCGCACCGACTCCTGTCGCGTGTCGATATAAGCATTCAGCAGGTCCACGACCCGCTGCTTCGCCTCGAGCGCCATCAACACGTCGCGCAGCCGTTCGCGTTCTGCCTGGCTTGCGGCTCCCTGGCTTGCAACCAGATTTCCCACGCCTTCAACATACACTGTCTGTCGCGGCAGATCCGCTTCGGGCACCGTACGCGCCCAGAGCTGCTGCACCGATGCGAGAAGCCGCTGGTACTCGGTGCGCTCGCGTTCCATCATTCGGGCGATCTCCGCGCGAACCCGTTCCATACTCCAGCCGCGAAAGTTCTCGTTCAGGAAGTTCGCCGCGGTCTCCAATTCGCGCAGTGTCAGATCTTTGTCCATGGCCAGGACCCGGTCGCGCACCATCCCCGATCGAGTGACCACCACGGCCAGTACACGCGCCTCCGCCAGCCGTGAGAAATGCACATGCTCCAGCATGTCGCCCGAGGCACCGGCGACAATAGCTACGCCAACCCCGCTTGAAAGCGTAGCCAGCACATGGGACGTCCGCTCCAGCACCGCCGATGTCCCCGCCAACCCGATGAAGCTCGAGTCGATCTGCAGACGCGATCCTGCCGAAAGTCCAGGTCGCCCGTTCAGCTGCTCCACGTAGAGTCGGAATGCTTGAGCCGTCGGAACGCGGCCAGCTGAGGTGTGCGGCTGTTCGATCAACCCAGCCTCCGATAGCGCAGCCATCTCGTTCCTCACCGTAGCCGGACTCAACCCCGAGATATCTGGCTGCCCAAGGCGAACAATGGTTCCCGAGCCGACGGGCTCTCCTGTATCGATGTAGTTCTCGACGATGGCCGTCAGAATAGCCCGCTGTCGCGCCGTTACACGCTCCACATCTGCCATCGTCAACCACCTCACCACCAAGAATACGCCATCCGTCAAGCGTTCTTGCCACAGCGCCGTCAAAGGTGCTGCAGCTCATCGGCTCACAGAACCTTAGCTGATCTCCAGCACATCTTCGTCATGCTCCGAAATTTCCATCGCCCGCGCCGCTACCTTTCGGGCAACATCATAGAACGCGGTTACTGATGCGGACTCCGGTCCCGCCAGCGTCACCGGCAGCCCGCGATCGCCGCCAATCCGGATCTTCGGATCGAGATCGAGCGCGCCCAGAAACGGCAGACCGAACTCCGCCGCCGTCCGCTCCGTTCCGCCTGCCCCAAACACATCGATCACTTCACCTCCCGGCAGCGTCATCTGCGACATATTCTCGATCAGCCCGATCACCTCGACCTTCACCTGGTGAAACATCTCGAGCGCCTTCCGTGCATCCTGCAGCGCCACGCCGGAGCCGGTAGATACAACCACCGCTCCCGTCAACGGCACCGTCTGGACCAGAGAAATCACCACATCACCAGTCCCAGGAGGCAGGTCGACAATCAGGAAATCCAGCTGCCCCCACTCCACCTGGGTCAGAAATTGTTTGATGATCTGGTGCAGCATCGGGCCCCGCATCACCATGGGCTTATCGCCGGGAGAGATCAGTCCCACCGAAATAAACTTCACCCCGTGCGCCAGCAGCGGCTCAATGCGATTCTCGCCCACGACATTCGGCTGTCGTGTAGCTCCCAGCATCATCGGTACATTCGGCCCATAGATGTCTGCATCGATCAGTCCGACCTTGTATCCGAGTTTACCCAGCGACACTGCCAGATTCACCGCGACCGTCGTCTTTCCCACCCCGCCCTTGCCACTCCCCACAGCCACGACATGCGCCACGCCCGGCAAAGGCTGCGGCCCCTGCGGTACTCCCGCCCCTGTATGTCCCATGGACTCTCCTTCGAACCTTCTCGAATCATCTCGAAACGTTGTCATCCTGAGCGCAGTCGAAGGACCTCCATATGTCCTCGGCCGATCTCACCTAAACTCACTCCATCAACTACACATGAAATCCACCCGGCAGCGCCGCCCGCATCTCTTTCTTTCGTTGCGTCTCTCCGGATCGCATCTCCCGCCGCCGTCCCGCATCCTCAAACCGCCGCTTCTGATGATCCGTCTCCGGCACCACTTGCGGAACCACAAGCCGCTGGCCTTGGTGATCGACCGCCACAAAGGTCAGATACGCCGAGGAGACATGGCGCAATCGCTGCTCCCGGACATCCTCCACCATGACACGCACGCCCACCTCCATCGAGGTCCGAAATGCACGGTTGACGCTCGCCTTCAGGATCAGAAGCTCTCCCATCCGCACCGGCGCCACAAAATCAAGATGGTCCATGCTCGCGGTAACCGTAATTGCTCGTGCATGACGGCTCGCCGCCATCGCCCCCACCAGGTCGATGTACTGCATCAGCCGGCCGCCAAACAGGTTTCCTAATGCATTCGAGTCTGCTGGAAAGACAATCTCACTGCGCTCCGACTGCGACTCCTCAACCGTCCTGGTCACCATCTCGTCGCTCATTCATTCCAGTCTAAATCCCATCTACAGCGAAGGCTTGGCCTCTCCATCTTCCACGGACGCTAGAATCAAGCCATGGACAAGATTGCCGCCCTCACCGAACTCCTCCAGCTTGACCCCACCAACGTGTTTGCCCGCTACGGCCTTGCCATGGAGCACATCGGCCAGAACAATCCCGAGCAGGGGCTGGCCGAGTTCACCACCCTCATCGGCCACAATCCCGACTACGTCCCCGCCTTCCAGATGTCTGCCCAGACCCTTGCCAAGCTGGGCCGCACCGAAGAGGCCCTCACCCGCCTTCACCACGGCATCGCCGCTGCCAACCGCACGAGCAACCAGCACGCCCTCGCCGAGATGGAAGGCCTCCGCGAAGAGCTCACTTCTCAATCCATCTAGTACCAACACCCTGTCATCCTGAGCGAAGGCGCAGCCGAATCGAAGGACCTGCGTTAGCATGTGCCCGTGCCTGTTCTCTTATCGAACATCCGCTTTCATTTCACACACAAACGATCGCGGTTCAAGGCGGTCCGGCATCCTTCCCACCCGCCAAACGTCTATAGTTCTATCTATGGCGACTTCCCTCCCCGCGACCCTCGGCGCCCTGCGCGCCAGCCAGTACACCCCCGAACGCGTCAGCCGCTCCGTCAAGGATGAGCTTCGCGAGAACCTGATTCAGCGCCTCCGGTCCAAAGGCACATCCGATGCTCCTCTGTTTCCTGGCATCATCGGCTACGAAGACACAGTAGTTCCCCAGATCGTCAATGCCGTGCTCTCGAAGCACAACTTCATCCTGCTCGGCCTCCGCGGCCAGGCAAAGTCGCGCATCCTTCGCGCCCTCACCACTCTGCTCGATCTCGAGAGCCCGTACGTGGCCGGATCCGAGCTCCGCGACAATCCCTACGCGCCCCTCTCGAAGTTCTCCCGCGACCTGATCGCAAAGATGGGCGACGCCACCCCGATCGCCTGGATGACTCCCGACGACCGCTACGTCGAAAAGCTTGCCACACCCGATGTCACTGTAGCGGATCTGGTCGGCGACATCGATCCTATCAAGGCAGCGCGCTCCAATCAGGACCTCGGCTCCGAGCTGACCATGCACTACGGCCTGCTTCCGCGCGCCAACCGCGGCATCTTCGCCATCAATGAAATTCCCGACCTCGCCGGCAAGATCCAGGTCGCGCTCTTCAACATCATGCAGGAGGGTGACGTCCAGATCAAAGGCTATCCCGTCCGGCTCAAGCTGGACGTCGCTATCGTCTTCTCCGCCAACCCTGAGGACTATACCGCCCGCGGCAAGATCGTCACGCCGCTCAAGGATCGCATCGGTTCAGAGATTCGAACGCATTACCCGGAGTCGATCGACGAAGGAATCAGCATCACCGCCCAGGAGGCCTGGACCGCCCGGAGTAATGGTAGAGACGCGCGCACGAACAGCGCCATTGAAATTCCCCACTACATACGCCAGATCGTCGAGCAGATTGCCTTCGCAGCCCGCGAAGATAAGAAAGTCGACAAGCGCTCCGGCGTCTCGCAGCGTCTGCCCATCAGCACCATGGAACTTGTTATCTCGAACGCCGAGCGGCGGGCATTCCTTCATGGCGAAACACTGGTGGTCCCCCGCGTAGGCGACATCTACACTGCCCTTCCCGGTATCTCCGGCAAGATCGAGCTCGAGTATGAAGGCGAGATGCGGGGCGCCGACACGGTCATCCGCGAGATCATTCGCGCATCTGTCGCGCAGGTATTTGACCAGTACTTCAAAGACATCAACACCCAGCAGATCGAGCAATGGTTCAATCTTGGCGGCACCGTCCAACTGAATGACACGCAGCCTGCCGCCGGCTCACTCTCCGAGTTGCAGCAGATCCGGGGCCTTATCGAGAAACTGTCGCCATTACATATCAATGCAAAATCCAAACCTGAGATCGCCGTAAGCGCTGCCGAGTTCCTGCTCGAAGGCATGTACGCCCACAAGCGCCTCAACCGGACCGAAGAACGCGCCTTTACTGCCGGCGAGAAGAAGCAGCGCACCAACGACGCCGCCAACTACGCCGAAAAGATGCGAGAACGCGAGATCGACCGTGACGACTACACCAAGAATCGTACCCGCCGTGGCTTCAACTAAACCGCACGGCGTGCTCTATCGTGTGCATGCTGTTCCCGCGATTCCAATGCTGGTGGTGCCATGCCTCTGTCGTCTACCATGCTTTTGTCTATAGTCGCGCTGCTTGCTCCTGTCATGCCAGCACAGCAGCAGGCGATTACTCCGACTATCTCCCGGGCTGAGCTACTCGGTACCGCCCACCAGCTTGCCGTCGACGAGGGCTGGCCAGTCGATGAGAAGGGATATACCCTCGATCCGATGCAGCCCATGCGCAACGAAGAGTTCTACAGCATCGGCCTGTACCGTAACGCACATCTGCTCCGCATGTACTCGATCGAGCGGCGGACGGGCGATATCGTCGACTTCATGCATGGTTGCGATCTGCTTCAGTTTGACAACGTAAAGCCACTTCAGACCCGTATCCGCAGGGACTCCGGATCTGCAGCACTTCCCATCGATCGTCTCGCAGCCAGCGTCGGCTGCCCGAAGCTCAACATCATCACTACGCGCTGGGTCACCAGGTAAATATGAAACGCATCCGCTATACCAAGTTCACCGGCGATCTCGCCTCCTCCTTCGGCCTCGAAGACCTGATGCAGGCCCTGTCCGACTTCCTGCTCGACTCCGGCTTTCAGGATCCGTACTCCAATCAGTCCCGCTTTCAGGACTTCGACGGCGAGCAGACCATGGAAAACCTTCGCGACGCCATCAGGCAGGCCCTCGAATCCGGCGAACTCTTCGACGAAGAAGCCCAGGAGAAGTTCGAGTCGCTTGACGCCCAGCAGGTCGAGGAGCTGATCGATCAGATCATCCAGAAGATGCAGGAGCAGAACTTCATCAACGCCGAGCAGCCCGAGCAGGGTGAGGGCGACACAGGCGAAGGCGAGACCAACGCCAAATTCGAAGTCACCGACAAGGGCATGGACTTCCTCGGCTACAAGGCTCTGCGTGAACTGCTCGGCCCTCTCGGCAAATCAAACCTCGGCCGCCACGACACCCGCCACGAGGCCGCTGGCGTGGAGACCAATGGCAGCAGCAAGCTCTACGAGTTCGGCGACACCCTCAACCTCGACATCACCGCCACCCTCTCAAGCGTCTTCGCCCGCGAGGGTATCCGCACGGCCGTTGATGGTGAAGAACATACCCCGCTGCATATCGAATACTCTGACATTCATGTCCACCAGTCCGACTACCAGTCGTCCTGCGCGACCGTGGTCCTGCTCGATTGCTCCCACTCGATGATCCTCTACGGCGAAGATCGGTTTACGCCAGCCAAGCGCGTCGCCATGGCTCTCGCGCACCTCATCCGCACCCAGTTCCCCGGTGACACGCTCAACCTCGTTCTCTTCCACGACACCGCTGAGGAGATTCCCGTCTCGCAGCTCTCCCGTGTCAAGGTCGGGCCGCACTACACCAACACCCGCGAAGGCCTGCGTCTCGCCCAACGCATTCTCTCCCGCCAGACCAAGGACATGAAGCAGATCGTCATGATCACTGACGGCAAGCCTTCAGCCCTCACCCTTCCCGACGGTCGCATCTATAAGAACGCGTTCGGTCTCGACCCGCTCGTCATAGCCGAAACTCTTGACGAGGTCGCCCGCTGCAAACGCTCGAACATCATGATCAACACCTTCATGCTCGCCCAGGACTACGCCCTCATGCAGTTCGTCCAGCAGGTCAGCGCGATGTGCCGCGGCAAAGCCTACTTCACCAGCCCCGAGAACCTCGGCAACTATCTCCTGATGGACTTTATGTCCCGCCGCATGAAAACAATTCACTAAAGGGTAGCGGACCTGTCCACGATCGCTGCGCGTCCATGAAAACAATTCATTAGCAAATCCCAAGTGGATGTACCCGGCAACATTCTGTCATCCTGAGCGGAGTCGAAGGACCTGCGTTTGTATTTGCGGTTGTGTTTGCTCCCACCAAAGATGCACGTGGCGACTGGCTGAGGCGAGAGAGATGACCGGCGTCGGGGCTGAAAACCTGTCAAGCCCCCAGTCACCATCGAACCGCACAATCTCCAACAAAGAAGCACATTTTCACGAGCAACAAAGGTGGCATAGTAGTTCCACTCAAACCAGTACAATAGAAGAAGGGTCGAAAAGCTGCAGAAAATCTTGCTGACATACTGGCGCTTCAGCGCTCAACCATAGTTGCTGTACCCGGCCATCAGACTGTCTTCCTGACCCTGAGCGCAGTCGAATGGGAGATACGGTTCTATCGTGATCTGTGGAGTCGAAGGTCCACCTGTCTCCTTTCCGATTGTTCGTTCCAGGGACCCACCGGGCGCATCAGCCTAGCCTTTGATCTAAGTTATTTGTTTCTAATATTTTACCTGTAACTCGTTTCCTTTCTATATTTTGCGTTTCAGTACAGACCTAAACGGTTTGTTTTGTGTAATTTAGTATTTATAAAAAACGTTTTCCGCGGTAGTTGCCTGCAAAGGAGCACATGTCTACCCCACGCCAGCACGCCTACACCGGTCCCGCTCTCCCCGTTACCCCGGAGCCAACGCATGCCGAGCGCACCCGCACGCTGCTCCACCTCAACTCCCTCGCCACCCTCTCGACCCTCTCGCGCAAGCAGCCCGGCTTTCCCTTTGGCTCGCTCATGCCCTATGCGCTCGACTCCGCGGGACGTCCGCTGTTCCTCATCAGCAACATGGCCATGCACACCCAGAACCTCAAAGCCGATCCACGCGCCAGTCTCTTCGTGACACAATCCGCAGCCGATGACGATCCCCTCGGCGCCGCGCGCGCTACGCTCGTCGGTACCATCCTGCAGGTGCCGGAGCCGGAGATATTCACGGCCCGCGAACTCTATCTTGCCCGCCACGAGAACAGCCGCTACTGGGTTGACTTCGCCGACTTCTCCTTCTTTCGCATGGATATCCTGGACGTCTACTATGTCGGCGGATTCGGCGTCATGGGCTGGGTCGAAGCGGACGCTTACAACCACGCCGCACCCGATCCCCTTGCCTCGTCCGCAGCCGGGATCCTCGCCCATATGAACGCCGATCACGGGGACGCGATGATTCTGCTCGCCCGCATCCACGCGCAGCTCGAATCGACTGAAGCGACCATGACCTCCGTCGACCGCCTCGGCTTCTATCTCCGCCTCAAAACAGCGGAAGGCATGAAGGGCGCCCGCATCAACTTTCCTTACGAGGTCGCAGATGCCGGCGAGACCAGGACCGCCATCGTCGACATGGTCCAGAGAGCCCGTTAGAGCATCTCTCCTGTGGGTGTACACCAGGGCCACAACCATCCACGCCTTTCTCACAAAAAAGCGGTACTCGCATGCCTTCTCCAGGTCACAGCAGCAGGAGGTATGCTCTGGCCTGCCAGCTTCTAACCGGTTCGATCCGCTCAATCAGACTTGAGCGCCTTTGATTCGCGGCAGAGGCGACTCCCATGGGATGGCAAAACGTGAACGAAGGCCTGCTCTACAAAGCCGGGACTCTCCAGATGAACTGCTTGAAGCTCATCCAGATAGGGATCGCTTCGGCCGCCAGATCGCCGAACCCGAGTTTCCTGACGGCATGGGGCGGAAAAAGCTGTTCCGCGCCCTTATTGCTTCCACCTGATGAGATGACAAACCACATCCTTCACACCATGGAGACGGACGACTCACACGACATAAACCCATTCCAGCACCATACACAGCGACACCAGCATTAGTTTCCCATGCTCTTCATACCGCTCACGATGCTCAACAGCGCAGGCGCAAGCAGGACGATAAAGATACATGGAAAGATGCAAAAAACTAGTGGAAAGATGATCTTGATCTTGGTCTTGGCGGCAGCCTCTTCCGCGCGTTGACGCCGTTTCATGCGCAGCTCTTCCGCGAACGACGACAGCGCTTTGATAATTGGCGTTCCAAATCGATCCGTCTGCGTGAGCATCGCCACAAAGGATCGAAATTCCTCCATCTTCGTGCGGTCTGCAAGCGCCTTCCATGCGTCCAGTCGCGGCATTCCAGCCCGTTGTTCGAGGTTGATGCGGCTGAACTCCTCATTGATCTCGGGATGGCTTACATCCAGTTCTTTGCCTACACGCAGAAGAGCCTGGTCCAGTCCCAGGCCCGCGTCCACGCAGATCACCAGCAGATCGATCGCGTCCGGAAGACTCTTGCGAATCCGTTCCCTGCGGCGTTTGCCTCTGGCCGTCAGCCAGAGATCCGGTCCCATGAATCCGGCTATCGCGCCTGTCAGGATGCAGAAGAATGTGTTCCCCGGAATGAGACTTCCCAGTGCGCCGCCACAAAACAGGCCGAGGCCTTGCACTGCAAAAAAAGTGTCGGTCGCACGATGTCCACGCAGACCCGCCTCCACCAGCCGCCTGGTACTCTGCGCGTTGTCCGCAAGACCCAAGCGACGGCGGCATAGCCGCGCCCATCCGAGAAGACGTTCGGTGAGGCGCTCCCGCCGGCCAACCGTTCTCCGGTCCTGCCGCTTGCTCTGCACGATCCGGAGCAGCCTCTCCGCCCCAGGCGTTGGACGCAGAAGCAGAGGCACCCACAGCAGGAGAACCGTGCAGAAGACCGTGAAGCTGGCAGCAAATAAGAAGGCAACATCCATACAGATCAACCCTCGATTGCGTCGACAATGTGTTTGATAAGGTACGCCCCAATTGCGAGCAGAGCGCATCCGGCATACAGCAGCTTGATCCCGAGCGGATCTCCGGTAAGCGCCTTCGAATAGCCGGGGTTGATGATATTGATGGACACAAGCATGACAATCGGGAGCAGACACAGGATCCATCCCGTCATGCGGCCCTGGGCAGTGTGAATGCGGATTTCGCCCTGGATCTTCAGCCGCTCACGGATCACCGCGACAATCCGATCTAGGATCGCGACGAGGTTGCCTCCTGTATCCTTCTGCACCAGGATTCCAGTGATCAAGACACGGAGATCCTGCGAGGGGACCCGCTCCAGAAGCTGCAGTAAAGCGTCGCGCAGCGGAAGCCCGAAGTTCTGTTTTCGAAAGACCTCGCTGAACTCTGCCTTGGCCGGTTCTGGAGCCTGTTCCGCAACGATGCTGATTGCCGCGACCAGAGAGTGTCCCGCCCGAAGAGAGCGGGAGAGCATGTCGATTGCATCCGGGAGTGCTTGATTGAACGCCGCAATTCTGCGCCTTCGGCGAACGAGAAGAACGAACACCGGCAGATAGCTCGTACCTGCGCCAGCCAGTAAAGCAATGCCTGGCACAGGCAGGAAGAGGAATGCGACGAACATCCCACCCGAGCCCGCTAGAAAACATGTGAGCAGCAGCTTCTTACCCGTCGCCTTGCTATCCGCCTGCTGCAAAAGCGGTCCAACTTTCCTGATCAACGAGAAGTTGGCGAGTAGCCCGTCGATCCGGCCCGGCTGCTTAGTGCTTCTCGTCTTCAGGAGCTTTCCATCGGCGACTTCAGAGATCGGCGACAGCCGCAACGTTCCAAGCCCACCAATTCCGGCAAATCGAGCAAGCAGCCTTCGCTCATTGCGCGTTGGCCGGCTCGCCAGCAGAATCGCCGTCACAAAGATCGCGAAGCTTCCAATGAACCCTCCCGTTAACAACATCGCTTCTCCTGAGTTAGATCTCGAGCGAATGGTCTAGCAGCCCCGCTGGAAGCGAAATTCCGGCCGCAATCAGCTTCGTGCTGAACTTCGGCACAACTCCGGTCGCATAAAACCTGCCCTTGACTTTGTTATTCCCATCCAGCCCCTTCTTCTCGAACAGGTAGATGTCCTGCATGCTGACGATGTCACTGAATGACCCAGTCAACTCGGTGATGTGGGTGACCCTTCGTGTTCCATCGCTCATACGTGAAACCTGGATGATCAGGTGAACTGCGGATGCAATCTGGGCACGAATTGCTTTATCGGAGATCCGGACCTCGCCCATCATCGCCATCGTCTCCATGCGAGACAGCGCATCCCGGGGCGTGTTCGAGTGGATCGTTGTAATTGAGCCGTCATGCCCCGTGTTCATCGCCTGCAGCATATCCAGCGTCTCTTCCCCCCGAACCTCGCCAAGAATAATCCGGTCAGGCCGCATGCGGAGAGCGTTGATCACGAGCTCTCGCTGCTTCACCGCTCCTTTGCCCTCAACATTCGGCGGTCTGGTTTCGAGCCGGACCACATGCTCCTGCTTAAGCTGCAGTTCGGCGGAATCCTCAATGGTTACAATTCGCTCCCTGTCCGATATAAAACCAGAAAGAACATTGAGCAGGGTCGTCTTGCCGGCTCCAGTGCCGCCTGAAACGACGATGTTAAGTCGTGCCCGCACCGCGCCGCTCAAGACTTCCAACATCGGCGGCGTCAACATGAGCGTTCGGACCAGATCCTCCGCGAGGAGTGGAGAACGGCCGAAGCGACGAATCGAGAGGATCGGTCCATCTACCGCCAGCGGCGGAACGATGACGTTTACGCGGGAGCCATCCGCAAGCCGCGCATCGACCATCGGCGAGGACTCGTCGACGCGTCGGCCGACACTCGACACGATTTTGTCGATGATCTGCATCAGGTGACGATTGTCTTTGAAAGAGATGTCCGTCTTCTCAAGCAGCCCCCGCCGTTCGACATAGACTGAGTTGTACGTGTTTACAAGAATGTCGCTGATCGTCGAATCATGCAGCAGTGGTTCGAGGGGGCCGAGCCCAAAAACCTCGTTCAGTACCTCCTGCGCGAGTCGATCCCGCTCAATGGCGCTCAGCGGAATCTCCTGCTCGCTCAACAACTGTTGGATAGTTGTGAAGAGCTGTTGCTGACCAATACGTGTGGCCTTGATGTCGGCCAGCTTTTCCAGATCCAGCCGCTTGATCAATTCTTTATGCACTGCTGACTTGATCTGCTGCTGCACTACTTCGGCCACGCCACGCGACATGCGGACTGCGGGCGAGGATGCTTGTACGGGTCTCTGCGGCGCACTCGACGTGTCTACCATGAACTAAGGCCGCCTTCGTGGTGCAGATATGCTTGGTTGAATCAGCATTATTATGATTTTTCGAAGTGTCTTCCAGAGCTCTGGGAAGCCCTTTTTCTGCGAACGCAGCGCAATCTTTTCACGGACCCCAACGAGGGAGTTCGCCCATCTCGTCAGGTCGTCGCTAAAAGTAGAGTGTGTCTCCCCACTGACGGGGATCCCGAGATTCGCCGAGCGCACTAGTTCCACGTAGCTGTTCGGGATACAGAAAGCGACGGGAAGTCGGATAGCCTTTTCTACATCGTCGAGGCTCACAGCGAACTGCGACGAGAAACGATTGATGACCACCTTCATCTTGTTTGTCGTGTCATCAATCCGAAGCAGATCATCGACATACCGCGACAGGTCTCGGATGGCGCTGATCTCCGGCGTTGCGATGACATACACCTGCGATGCAGCCGCAATCACGGCGAGATTGGTCTCATCCAGCATGGCCGCGCAATCGACCACAACAAAGTCGTACTCACTCCGGAGGAAGTCGAGTGTACTCGCCACATCCTCCGGCTCCATCGAGCGCACGCCATGGCCAACGTCAGGCGAGGAGAGCACGTCGAGGCCACTGGAGTGCTTCGCAATGAAACCGAGCAGGAGCTCGCTGTCCAGGCGATTCACATTGCGCACCAGTTCCTGAAAGTGATATCCGCTCCCATCGATGCCGAGGTAGATGCAAGCGTGTCCGAACTGTGAATGATTGTCGATCAGGAGAACTTTCTTCTCGTTATTCTCGACGAGATACGTTGCTAGATGCACCGCCAGCGTCGTTGTTCCAACACCGCCCTTCGCCCCGAAGAAGGCAACAACTGATCCCCCGCTACTATTTTTGGTGCTGCGGGCCGTGAACTGTCGCTCTATCCGCTCGCATGCTTCCTCGAACCTATCCTCGTCCAAGGGCTTTGTGAGGAACTCCGTGCACCCGGTCCGCATAGCCAGCAGCATCAGTTCCGGATCGTTATTCGCTGACAGCGCGACCACCGCAATCTTTCCAGCAAACACCTGCTGGAGATACGTGGCCGCCTCAACCGCTTGGACCGGATCCAGATCGAAATCGATGATCGCCACGCAGCCATCACCGGATTTCAGGTGTTCTCCAAAGTGAGGGCGACGCTTTGCAGAGATGTACCCTTCGAATGCAGCTTCGGTGATCGCCCAATTTCGATTCTGGGCAGCGTCGAGTAATCGCCCAATCGCCTCCGGATCGACGCACCCCGTTAAGATAGTGACATTTAAAGTTCTGGTTCCGTATGCGGTGGTCATGGCGTTCGCCTCCTTTCCATGTACATCACGATGCGCAGCGCTACTGCTTCTTCGTCGAGGCAGGTAGACTGCTGTCGAAGCTCTCGGACTGCATATAAGGCCTTGCCATGACAGGTTCATCTGGCATGGACGGGTCCGTCAGTGGGTCGATGATCGTTGGGGTCACAATCACGATTAGTTCAGAGGTAGAAAGGGTGACGCCCTTGGATTTGAAGATCTGTCCAAGGATGGGAATGCTTGAGATTCCAGGTGTTCGGCCCATTGCGTCGGTCGTTCTCCTGTCGAGTAGCCCCGAGATTGCGAAGCTTTGCCCACTGCGAAGGACGACTTGCGTTTCGGCGCGCCGCGTCGAGAGCGCGGGAATCGTGTATCCGCTGATTACGACGGCGTTTGTGTAGTCAAGAGCGCTCACCTCGGGCGCTACCTTCAATGCGATCGTGCCATCGATATTGACCACGGGCGTGAAATCCAGCTTGACACCGAAAGGCCTGAACTGAACCGTAACGGAGGTAAGTCCACCCGAGCTTCCCTCCACCACCGGAAAAGGAAATTCACCACCCGCCAGGAAATTGGCCTTCTGTCCGCTCAGAGTCGTGATAGTCGGCTCGGCTAGGATCTGCAGAATCTGCTTGTTCTCAAGATCTTTAACCGTGAGTCCCACATTGATCTTTGAACTGTAGAAGAGAAAATTGAGCGGATCGCTGATCGTGAGTGTATTTCCCCCAACCAATGCACCGTTTCCACCGCCTCCACCACTCGCACCAGATGTAAGGCTGGTCGTTACGGGAAACTGCGAAGTTGTGCCGCCGCCCACCGTTGTGCCACCACCCGGATTGAAGATGTTGATGCCGAACTGGTTCAGGCGCGAACGATCCACCTCAACGATGCGGACCTTCAGCTTGACCTGCTTGATCTTTGCGGCATTGATTACAAGTGAGTTCGCCACATCTTTTGCGAAGAGTGTAGACAGCTTGACCGCCGCCTCGGAGATGATTTCGGTGCCAACCGTACCCGTCAGGACCACCTTGCCTTCACGTCCATTTACCTGCACATCCTCGTTGGGCATCGCCTGTCTGATCGACAAACGCAGCGCCTCGACATCGATGTCGGAAGAGACGAGATACACCTGCGATTCATTGTTCTGATCCCAGACCACAACGGAACTGAGACCCGGCGCCTTTGCCGTAATCACGATCTGGTTGGGACTCACGGTGTACGAATCAAGCACGGCAGGATTTGCAATGTAGATTCGTTGCACCCGCGCCGTTGTGTCCAGGAACACGAGATGTCCGACTGTCAAACGTAAATGCTTCTCCGTGGCCGTGGTGTCGAGATTAAAGTGTGTACTCGGCGGAATCATGTTTGCGGAGACCGTCCTGATTGCGCCGAGGGCTTGTTGCGCCATCGCGGTCGCACCCTGTGCTGCATCAACGGCTAGAAATAGGCATACTGCCGCAAGCAACCTCCTAAGCTGCCTGCTTGACCTCGCATAGATCTTCACTGGGCCTGTCCCTCGAAGGTCTCTTCCGTCTGCTTGCTTCCTGCGATGGTCTGGACGGTGTAGCGCGCCAGAGGAATCTGGAGCACCTTTTGACCTCGTAGTCGAGCACTCTTTATCGGACTGCGCCCTACTTTGCCCTCTGCCAGTGATAGCTGCGGCAGCAGGCCAGAGACCTGCTTGCGATCGGTATCGTTACGAAGTACGAAGTGAATCTTGCCTAAAGAATTGGCAAGCGCCATCTTCTCCGCATCCTGCGGCGTCACCAGCAGCGTCACCGCATCGGCTGGATTCGCCTTCCCGTCCGGATCAGGCTCGAGTTTCTGCCCCAGTGCCAGGATTCGTACGTCCTGCAAAACCGTGACCGTACTGAAATCTGGCGTGTTCGCCGAGTGATATGTCACCAGAACATCGACAAAGCTCCCCGGCAGCATGAATCCAGCCACACCCGCGATCTCGTCGGAGCGGAGCGAGATTGCCCGCATTCCTTCAGGGATCTTCACTGTCAACCCGGTAGCGGATCCGAGTGCGGCTAGATTCTGATCAAGAATCAGCTCTCCCTCGGCAACGGGAAACAGCAGCACGCGGCCCGCTACATCCTCCGACTTCGAAAACGTTCCGCGGATCGACTGCGACGCGGGCCAGTCGACCAAATGCAGGAACGCCGGCTGCACCTGCTCGCCTGCCTGCATGTTTTTGGTTATGGCCACGACGTAACGGCTGGGAACCTTCGCCGCGGTGGCCGGTCTTGCTAGTCTCCTGCTAAGCCAGAATGTCAGTATTCCTGACAGGAGAAGGGCGATCATCAAGGCTGGCAACAAGCGGCGAGCAATCATGGATACACCTGAAACACTCGAACGTACAACGTCAGAAGCGAGCCGGTGGCGATCGCAAGACCATACGGGAGACGAAGTGTCAGCGAATTCTCTACATACAACTTCGGATGTGGCGTGAGACCCCGCTGGCAATGGTGGCACACCAAGACGACAACATTCATGCAGGTCTGCCGAAGGCGCCCATATCGCCACGCGTATCCAATCGCGAGAACGCCACCGGCTAGCGCCGTCAACGTGAGCAAGGAGCCACTATTTGACATCCCGAGCAGACATCCTTCAGCGGCTATGAACTTGACGTCGCCCGCGCCCATTCCCCCCGCAAGATAGAAGACTAGAAACACAAAGCCGCAAATCAAAAGAGCAGCGAAGGATGAGAGACACTCCCGCCATCCTCCGGCACTTCCGTGAAGGACGAGGCCGAGCAGCATGGCCGGCCCGGTAAGAACGTTTGGGATACGCCGCCAAAGCAGATCCGTTACTGCGCCTGTGAGTGCAAAGAGAATGGCAGCAAACGAAAGCGCGAATTGAAGCGAAAGATGATTCATAGATTGAGGGCAGGCGATTCAGTCGCGCGACGTGCCGGTAGTACCTTTATCGGAAGAAACCTACTAATGTCATGAAGACTGCTGCAATGCTGTACCGTTTTGGGACGGAGAACCCCGCGGGTCCTATGCGCCAGCGCACGACCCGCGAGACTTAAACGCTTCTGCTGAGTGACGTGCCCACCTTGGTAAACGCATTCTTGAGGGCGCTGGAGAGAGTAGTCATGGAGGCGACAGCGCCCAGCCCGATCAGGGCTGCAACGAGTGCGTATTCGATGAGATCCTGGCCCGACTCATCTTGGACGAGGTTAGAAACGACCTGCTTGAGCTTGTTCATTGTTGAATCTCCTGGATGAAGCTAACTTCGTGTGGGGTCGAGCTATATTCCTGGCCGAGGGCGCTGGAAGATATCCAGCGGCCACGAAAGACCAGGAACGAGCGGAGAGAGTGCACTCGAAGAGATCGCCTCCTCGAACTCCTTCAGCCTTGCTACCATATCGGCAGGATCACGCAGGACATCACGCAATCCTCTGCGAGCGTGACCCTCAAGGATTGCCGCAGGGCGCCGATACAAAAGCTGGAGGCACTCCGGCGAGTAACACTCGAGTCGGACTCACTCGCTCATAGGCTCCGCCCGTAAAAGCGACATCCGGCGAGCTACAGTCAGCACTCGAAATAAGGCAGGACAGAGTTAGGTATGGCCATCTCTGATCGGAAGGAGGTTCTCCGTATGGATGTAAATTTGATTCGTACCATCGCCAGCGTTCTCGCAGTTGTTGTCCTGGCTGTTATCGTCTATCGCAGAAAGTCTAGCGCTTCTGTATAGCTGTCTTGCGGCTTTGAAATGTTATGAAGACACTCGTGCTCAAAAACAAATCGACAGGCATGACGATCGGCTATCGTATCGAATGTGCAGATACGTCGTTGAGCCGGTTGGTCGGCCTTCTTGGAAGGAAGGGCCTCGCTGCCGGAGGCGGTCTCTGGATCAGACCCTCCTCCGGCATCCATACCTTCGGGATGCGGTTCACGATTGACGCAGTCGGCCTCGACGCTAAGTTACGCGTCGTAAACCTGTGGCCAAACCTTAGGCCCTATCGCATCTCTTCTATTAGCTCGACAGTCAGAAGCGTACTGGAACTGGCGGCCGGTGAGATCAGTGCGCGTTTGATCGAAGTCGGTCAGTTCTTCGAAGACCCACAGCAGCAGCACCGTTGTACCTCGCGCCCTCCCCAGCAGAATGAGCGCGTCTGACGTGCCATCCTGGTCGTTTGCTTCCTTCCGAGGAACGCTTCAGTACATCGTCTTTCAAGGCTGAGGCCGGAGTCGATTCAAAAAAGCGTCCGCAGTTGGTTCTGTGTTCACGACATCCTTTGCCGTCAGCCATGCACGTCGCAGTTGAGTAATACCGTAGTCAATCTGGTCGAGTTCCTCGGTCGCATGAGCGTCTGTATTGACAACGATCTTGCAGCCATACTGCTTGGCAAGTCTCAGATGCAAATCACTGAGATCGGCCCGCGCCGGGCTCGCATTATGTTCGACAGCCACACCGCGTGCAGCAGCGGACTTAAACACAGCATCCATGTCGAGCGCGTATGCCTCTCGCCGGAGCACCTTGCGACCGGTTGGATGGCCGAGAATGCGGGTATGCGGGTTCTCGAGCGCACGCAGGACTCGCGCGGTCATCTCTTCGATTGGCTGTGCAAAATGGGAGTGCACACTGGCCACGACAACGGCCATCTGAGCAAGCGTACTATCGTCAAGATCGAGCGACCCGTCGGCAAGAATGTCGACCTCGACCCCAGGCAAGATGCGAATGCGCCCTTCCATCTCGTCGTCCACGTCGCGAATGCGCCGGGTATGCGCTAACGCGCGCGCATCGTCGAGACCATTCGTCATGGCGAGATTCTTCGAATGATCCGTGATAGCGATGTAGCTGAGACCACGGGTTAGTGCGGCTTCGGCCATCTGACGGATTGTGTCGCGTCCATCCGTCGCATCCGTATGCATGTGTAGATCCCCACGAATGTCAGCGCGCGTAATCAGGTGAGGCAGCGTGTGCGTGGCGGCGGCCTCAAGTTCACCGCAGTTTTCGCGCAGTTCGGGCGGAATCCAGTCCAAATCGAGCGCGTTATAGATCTCCTCTTCCGTGCTGGCGGCAATGATGACGTTGTCCTCCGTGCGCACCAAGGCATATTCGCTGAGAGACAATCCGCGCTTAATTGCCCGTTGACGAAGCGAGACGTTGTGCATCTTCGAGCCGGTGAAGTATTGCAGGGCAGCACCATAGCTGGAACACGGCAGCAACCGGACATCAACCTGCAGATTGTTCCGCAGCGTGAACGTAACTTTATTCTGGCCCCGGGCGACGAGTCTATCAATCAGGGGAAGTGTCGCTACGTGCTCGACCGCGGACGCGACAACATCGGGTTCGCAGGCTGGTCCAGTCGCGAGGAAGTCGAGATCACCCACCGACTCACGGCCGCGACGGAGGGATCCCGCCGGCGTAACCTGATCGATCCCGTCAAACGAAAGGATCAACGTGGAGATACGGTCGGCGTAATCGCGAGCCTGATCAATGCGGAAGCGACTCGAATTTCTGCGGTGGTCCTCGATCCCCTTCAGCAGCTTCACGACAAACTTCTCACCCATACGGGGCAGTGTCGCTAACTGACCTGCTCTCGCCGCTGCCTCCAATGCATCCATGTCACACACGCCTAATGCAGACCATACAAGAGCGACAGTTTTGGGGCCCATACCTGGGAGCCGCAGAAGCTCAAGCATCGTCGGGCGGTATCTTTGCAGAAGCTCATCACGGAGAGGCATCGTGCCAGTTGTGACTAGATCGATTATGTTTGCTGCCATACCCTTACCAATGCCGCCGATGGCAAGCAGTTGCTTCAACTCCGCAACCAGCGTTGCTACTTGGGTCGTCTGCTGCTCGACAGCTTCGGCTGCGCGGCGGTAGGAGCGAACCCGAAATGGATCCGCAGAGTCTATCTCAAGCAGAGCGGCCGTTTCATCCAACAAACGTGCAACTGTAATGTTGTCCATAGGCTCAGTGTGGCGGGTAAGCGGAGCCAGAGTACATTTTCCGCCTGTCTTGCGAGGTTTGTATTCAACCGGCCAGGTGAACTATAGCGCTGCCTGTAGCCGGGTAACATGGTCGGCCTGCGGGCCTTTTGTTCCTTGAATGATGTCGAATTCGACCGCATCCCCTTCTTTAAGGCTCTTGTATCCTTCAAGCTGAATGGAGCTGTAGTGCACAAAGACATCCGTGCCTTCATTGCGTCCAAGAAATCCGTATCCCTTGGCATTGTTGAACCATTTCACCTGTCCTGTGTATTGAGCCACTCTCTTCTCCTCGCGTCTTTGCGAACATTCCAACGATCATTCTTCGAGGGTTCAGACGCGATTAGGGCGAGCATGGTTTTCCGGGGCAAATCCGCTCCATCTGTTGAACCGAGAACAGCCATCAAGGTATCTGGACGATGAGCCTCAACCGGGCTCAGGAGAGCGTATCTCAGCTACAGGCGCCCTTCGCGGAGCGCCGCGTCATAGAGAGATAGGCCAATGATCGTCTTTCCATCGTGAATCTGATTGGTTGCAATGAGGTGCATGGCGTCGGAGAGCGCTAGGCGCTGCAGCTCGATATGCTCGTCGGGTTCAGGCTGTGCGATGCCTTCGCGAAGATCGCGGGCGAGATAAATCTGCATCCATTCACCCAGAAAACCGGGGCTAGCGAAGTACTTGGTTAAGAGTGTCCAGCGCTTAGCCCGGTATCCCGTCTCCTCGATCATCTCGCGTTTTGCTGCCGTCAGCGGTGTTTCTCCAGGCTCTATGCGGCCAGCCGGCAGTTCAATCAGGAATTGGCCAGCGGCATGACGATATTGGCGCTCCAGGATCACGTCGGGATCTCTTGCATTCTTTGAATCGTCAACCGCGAGGATGACGACCGAACCGTTGTGCCGGATCACATCACGCGTGTTTTTTCTACCACCTGGCTCGACTACGGTGTCAGTGTACACATCGAAGACTTTACCCTTGTAGGCCAGCTTTGAATGGATCAGCTTTGCTTTCATGGACTCTTTCGGTCTCATGAAAGGGCCAGTGACCTTGGCAGTGGCAGGCTTGACTATGGAGGTCTTGCGAGGTTGAGCAGCCATAAGGCTACGGTATCATCCTGCATCGGGGCTGGAGTGCACTGCATCCAACCGACTGCATCCTTTGTAAAGGAGGGGTGCCTCCAGCATGCACGGCGGACAGCAGGTACTGACGTGCCTACGCAGGTTTGGATGGTTATCAGAAAAGAGTGTTTCCATGGGTTCCGAGTGTTACCCGATAACGATCCTGCCGCACATCTCAAAGCTGTACCAGGAGTATCTCGCGGCGGTCGAGGGCGCGGTCAACTCCCCTGCACGCCGATGGTACGGATTCGACCCGTCCGTCAGCGGATGGGCTCGCGGTACAGAAAGCAGCGTCAACGCGACACGACTCGCGGATGCCCTGGAACAGCAGCAGGTAAGCTTTGGCGGTGGCCCTGCGGCGCTCGAGAATATTGCACGGCTGCGGTCCGGAGCGCGAGCCATCGTCACCGGGCAGCAGGTCGGGCTGCTCGGGGGACCGCTGCTGACGTTACTGAAGGCGGCAACTGCGATCGCCCGCGCAAAGCAGGCAACACAAGCAAGCGGTATTGATCATGTGCCTGTTTTTTGGCTCGCTACGGAGGATCACGATCTCGCAGAAGTGGACCATGTCTCTTTGCTGAGCAAACGGGCTATTGAAATGTTGCGGGCTGACTGGAAGACGTCTGTTGCCGTGCCAGTAGGAGATTTTGCGCTCGGGACAGAGATGATTTCAGTTCTGGAGCAGGTAAGTGAGTTGCTGGCGTATGCGCCCATTTGCGATGTTCTGCGCGAGTATTACGGGCCGAGGAAAGGATACGAGCCGACGCTGGGTGGCGCGTTTGCGCGTTTGATGGCGCACGTGTTCTCCGCTCAAGGATTGATCGTGATGGATGCTGCGGGCAGAGAGTTTCACGCCCTAGGTGCATCGACCCTGCAGTATGCACTTGAGCATGCGGACAACTTACGGGAGGCGCTCATAGCCCGGAGCTCAGAGCTTGAGGCGAACGGCTTTCATGCCCAGGTGCTGGTAGCTCCTGGATCCAGCCTTCTGTTTCTCGTTGATGATGTCACCGGGGAACGACTGGCGCTGCGTCGTGATGCGAAGGGGGCCTGGAAGGCGGGAGGCCGAACCTATTCCACCCCGGAGCTGCTCGCAATCTTAGCAGCCGCGCCGGAACGATTGAGCCCGAACGCGCTGCTTCGACCCATCTTTCAGGATACGATCCTTCCGACAGCGGCTTACATTGGCGGTCCAGCGGAGATTGCGTACTTCGCGCAAAGCGCTGTGCTGTATGAGGCCATTCTGGGACGTACAACACCCGTGCTCCCGAGATTGAGCGCAACTCTCATCGAGCCGACTATCGCTACCATAATAGATCGTCATGAGATGCAGTTGCCTGACGTTATGACGACAGCTGAGAATCTGGCGCAGCGGCTGGGCGCACGGGCTATGCCGATTGAAGGCAAACGCAGAATAAGTGCGACAGGCCATGCAATGGATGCAGAATTGAACGCCCTTACCGAGTATCTTGGCGCGATGGATGAGAGCCTGGGACGGTCCGCGGTGGTCTCGGGGAGCAAGATGCGCTACCAGATGAACCGGCTCCGGCGTATGGCAGCTACTTTCGAACTACAAAAAGAGGCAAGTCTGCGCAAACATGCGGAGGCAGTGACCCTGAATGTATATCCAGATAATCATCTGCAGGAACGGGTATTAGGTGGAATCTGGTTTCTTGCACGGTTTGGGGAGGGCCTGATTGATCGGCTTGTGCACGAGGCAGAAAACCAGTGTGCCGGACACGTAGTGATCCGGCTTTGAGGTGGAGTTCGCCGCCCTGCCCTACGCACATGCACCCCAGTTCGTTGAGCAGCGAAGCTTCCTATCGTATTATGTTTGCGGGCTAATGGACCAGAAGTTCCTCGGTGGGAAGAAGTTCGTAGCTCACAAAGGCAAGCTTCGTGCTATCCGGCGACCAGGATGGAACGTTCATTGTTCCCTGTCCTCCAAAGAGCGTGGCCAATCGATGTACCTTCTTATCAGGGAGGGACATTAGTCGTAGCTCTACGTCCTGATTGGCGGGATGACCATTCACTCCTTTTTCATACGCGAGGAAAACCATCCACCGCCCGTCCGGGGAGATGTGTGGAAACCAATCGTTGCTGTTATCGGAGATCATCTGTTCCTGGGCGCTTCCATCGGGATGCATGCGCCAGATCTGCATCGATCCAGTGCGTTCCGAGTTGAAGTAGATATAAGCTCCATCGGGGGAGAACTCCGGGCCGTCGTCGAGTCCCTTAGCTGTCGTCAACTGCGTCTCACTGCCGCCCGAGAGTGGAATTGTATAGATATCGAACTCGCCATTCCGCTGCCCGGTGAAGGCCAGAGTTTTGCCGTCCGGCGACCAGCCGTGAAGTATGATGGAGCTTTCGTGGTGACCTGCCGTGGAGTTCCGCCGCTAATCGGGACAACATAGACTTGCGATTGGCCAATCGCTGCTGACTGATCACTGATCGCGAGCATACGTCCATCATGCGAGATTCCATGATCGTTGTTGCACTTGATGTTGCTGCCGGTCGGAAGGAGCGTCGGCTCTGTGCCACCCACATTAAGACGCTGCATGGAACCATCTTGATTGAAGAGCAGGAAAGCTCCATCAGGCGACCAGTTCGGAGCTTCAAAGTGCCTGGGTACAACATAGGCGACGCGACGATCCGTCGAGGCAATCGTGACCGTCTCGAGTGTGCTGTACAGAACAGGCTTGCTACTGGCATCCGGCAGCGTCTCAAGTTTCACATTCGAGAAGACGGCTGTCTCCATCGCGTCTTTGTCGTGGGAGCAGACGCCTAACCAACGTAAAATTCTCCGGTCAGCTTCAGTTTGGTCGAGGCTCCGGCCGGCCTCAGGTTGCCGGCCGGATCGGAGACATAGACATAGATGAAGTCGCCTCGCTTCTCGATACGCACTCGCGCAGGTGCGGAGATGTTGGACTCGACTTCGTGCGTATCCACACCTGGCATATCCCGGTACTGCAACGACGTGAGTCCATCACCATGACGCGCGATATCGACCGACGGTGAGCCTGCATCCAGACTCTGACGAAAGATGAGAACGGCCTTGCGGTGTTTGTCTCCCGTCGTTCCTACAAACGAAACATCCGCGGTCAACGCGATATTTCCGCTCACCTTCTTCCATAGAAAGTGGAAATCATCCTTGCCAAACCACATGTTCTCGCCACTGCCGTTGATCGCGTACGTCTTCCGCGTGGCATCGTAGCGAGCGCTCCCGGGGTGGAGCACGGTGCCGACGTCTCCCTGCTCTTCGAAGATTCCGAAATCGCCCGTAGATGCAAAAGCTTGCAGCACAGCGGGTGAGGCTACCACAAGTAAGACGAGGAAAAACAGACGAACGATACGGACGTGCACACGCAGCTCCTGAGCTTCGTTCGAATCATACGTTGAATCGAAAACGTTGTCGTTGTGAAGTGGAGTAAGTCCGGCTTGAACGAAGGTGTAGCCTTACGCCGTAAGATAAGGGTATGACTACGATTGCAGTCAATCGCGGCTCTGCAGCAGACATACGGATGCGCGGTGTCGAGCGATTCGCCTGGGGAGCCGTAGGATACAACGTGCTGGTAATCCTGTGGGGTGCGCTGGTGCGCGCGACAGGATCGGGCGCCGGCTGCGGAAATCACTGGCCGCTCTGTAACGGACAGGTTATCCCGCTCTCTCCCACTCTGCACACGATCATCGAATTCACCCATCGGTGTATGACAGGTGGATCAGCATTTCTGGTGATCGGCCTACTTGTTTGGAGCTTTCGTGCGACAGTAAAGGGACAAGCAGCCCGCAGGCTGGCGATCGTGTCGACTGTGCTGCTGGTGAACGAGGCGCTGCTTGGGGCGTTACTGGTCAAGCTCGGGTATGTGACGAACAATCAGTCGCTGGGCCGGGTCGTGATGCTGTCGGTACACTTGAGCAACACGTTACTGCTGCTCGCGGCACTAACACTGACCGCACGCTTTCTTGGGACAGGGCAGCCATGGGCGGGTCTAGCACGCGCGAAGAACCTCGACTGGGCAGTTTTGGGACTAATGGCCACACTGGTTGTCGGGGTGAGTGGGTCACTCGCGGCCTTAGGCGACACGCTCTTCCCTTCAATGTCGCTTCACGCAGCGTTTGCACAGGACTTCGCCACAACATCTCCATGGCTGCTTCGCCTACGTGGAGTGCATCCGGCGAGCGCCTTGATAGCGGCAGTTTTTGTAGGCTGGCTGATTGTCAGGGCTCGGAGACGGGGTGCAAGCACACTGGGCAATGTCGTCTTCGTACTGCTGACGTTCCAATTTGTTCTCGGGATTGCTGACGTATTATTGCTGGCCCCGGCATGGATGCAGATCCTGCATCTGCTTGGAGCAGATCTCTACTGGATCGCGCTCTTGTTGCTGGCCGCAGGTGTAATCTGGCCTATGGACCAGATCAGCGATCCAGCCATTACGGAGAGGCTGCAGACCGCTGTCTAGAGCCGTTCGCCGGTTGCCGGGCTCAGGAGAAATGGTCTAGTGTGTCGGCTTTCCTTCGATCTTATCCCCCAACTTCTGGGTTCCGTGAACGGTGCCGTGGTACGCCTGCTTGCTCACACTAGCAGTTTTATGCGCTGCCACTGCTGTTCCATGCTCGGTGTCCGTGGCTGCCACCTTCGTGCCATGTTGGGTCTTGTGGTAAGCCTTTTTGCTGCCTGTCCTGACGCCATGTCCAGTGTCGATAGCAGCATTTCGCGTGTCATGGCCAGCGCTCTTCATGTCCTGCTTGGCCCCTTCCTGGGCGGTTGCCATTTGGCTAGACATTGCAAGGGTCAAAGCTGATACAAAGACAAGGCTGCCGAGATGACGAATGTTCATTGAGACAATCTCCTGATTGAGTAAGAGCCTACACCTCCAAGGATCGAGGTTCAATCCTGAACATGCCGGGATCCTGCACAGGTGTTCATGCAAGATGGGCAGACCGGCGGAACATGGCTGGATACAGCTGGCTTCCTGTATAGTTGGCTTCGTTCGAAGAAACGCCCTTGTAGCAGGATGGAGCTTCTAGGGTCGGCTCTACATTTCATTCAGCCCGCTTCAGCAATACTGCTCCATTCTGTCCGCGTACTTCTATTTTGACCGAGAGTGTGCGCCGTTCTCGAAGGGCGCGCTGTTGAGATCCTAGACTTATGCACGTACTCGCCGCGCTGTTGCTCTTCTCCGGCACCCGACTCACCAAGTTGTCTCCCGTCGACATTCTCATCCTGGCACTATACTTCGCTCTGGTCATCTTCATCGGCTTTTATGTTAAGGGGCAGACGAATACAAGCGAAGAATTTTTCCTCGCAGGCCGGGAGATGTCTGCGTGGATTGCAGGGCTAAGCTTCGTCTCCGCCAACCTGGGGTCGCTCGAACTAATGGGTTGGGCCGGTTCCGCGTACCAGTACGGCATTCTGGCCGCCCACTGGTACTGGATTGGGGCGATTCCCGCGATGCTCTTCCTCGGCATCGTCATGATGCCGTTCTACTACATCTCAAAGACGCATTCGGTCCCTGGATACCTGAATCTGCGGTTTGGCTCGGGCGCTCGGGCGCTCAGCGCCGTCTCATTTGCTTTGATGACAATCCTGATGAGTGGCGTCAACATGTATGCGATGGCCGTTGTGATGCAGACGATCCTCGGCTGGAACATCACCTTCAGCATCTGGATCGGAGCGGGAACGGTTGCGCTTTACGTAATGCTCGGCGGCCTTCGCTCGGCGATCATCAATGAAGTTTTGCAGTTTGTCCTGATCTGGGCGGGTGCCGCGATGATCCCGATCCTCGGTCTGATCGAGGCGGGTGGCTGGACCAAACTGAAGGCTCAGATTGCAGTGAACGTCGGAAGCAGCGATTACACGCATATGTGGACCACGCTCGGCCACTTCAAAGACAACCCGATGGGTGTTCACTGGACCGGTATCGTCTTCGGACTTGGCTTCGTCGTGAGCTTCGGCTACTGGACAACGGACTTCCTGGTCGTTCAGCGGGTTTTGAGCGCGAACAACCTGCGTGCAGCAAAGCTTGCACCAGTTATCGGAGCCGCCTTCAAAATGGCAGTGCCCTTCATCGTGATCGTGCCGGGCCTGCTCGCCCTGGCCGTCCTTAAAAATCCAGATGGCAGCCTGATGCACCTGGTCGCCGGAAGTGTGGCCAAAGGCAATCCCGCGCTGCACAGCTATGACGAAGTCCTTCCGCTGATGCTGATCCGGTACTGCGGGCCGGGACTGCTTGGATTGGGAATCACCGCTCTTGTCGCAGGATTTATGAGCGGCATGGCAGGAAATGTAAGTGCGTTTTCAACCGTATGGACCTACGACCTGTACGGCGCATTTATGAATAAGAAGGCCAGCGATAAGCATTACGTCGCCATGGGCCGTTGGTCGACGGTGATCGGCATGCTGGTCTCCATCATGACTGCATACCTTGTCATGAACGCGAACAGCATCATGGATTATGTGCAGGCGCTGTTCAGCTTTTTCATTGCTCCGCTCTTTGGAACGGTCATACTCGGCATGATGTGGAAACGTGCGACCCATGCGGGTGGTTTCTGGGGCCTGCTAGCTGGCACCGCGGCGTCAATTGGAATGTTTACGTGGGTGCAGGTCTTCCCAGCTGCATTGCGGTATATTGCAATGAGTCCGGATGCACGGCCGATGGCAGAGAACCTCTACCGCGCTCTCTGGAGTTGGATCATCTGCGTGGTCGTAACCATCGTGGTCAGCCTGCTTACCAAACCAGTGCCTATAGCGGAACTCGCGGGCCTCGTTTACGGCGTCACGCCGATTCCAGACGACGGATCGAAGGGACTCTTTCAGAAGCCAATGTTCTGGGCTATCGTCGTGATCGTCATCTTCTTCGTGCTGAATCTGATCTTTTTTTAGAGATGTTCTGCTGCCAGCGTAGATAAAACCCGATTGCAAGAGACTGGAAAAGGAGAGGCTGCCATGGCGGATGTGCCCAAACAACGACGTGAGATTTCGATCTGGTTCTTCTGCGGAATCCTCATGCTGGTGTATGGGCTGGTGCTGGTCCTTACTGGTTTGACGGAAATCTCCCATCCGCCCGCCACCGTACTTGCGAACTTCCATCCGACACTATGGTGGGGCATGCTGCTGACCCTCTTCGGCGGCTTCTACACGATACGATTCCGCCCCGGCAAGCACTGATCCTTAGCCTTGAGAGGCTGCCGTTCTACACGGAATCGTATGAGCAGGGCATACTCATAGAGAAGACCCTGCGGGGCGTAGGAGAGTTATGGCAAAGCGTATGACGATGGGCGTTGTTGTAGGAAACCGTGGATTCTTTCCAAGTCACCTCGCGACTAGTGGACGGCTGGAGATGATCGCGGCACTCGAAACCGCGGGCATCAAGCCTGTCGTTCTGACGCCTGAAGACACAGCGCACGGAGCCGTCGAGACCTATGAGGATGCCAAGAAATGCGCGGAGCTCTTCAAGAAGCATGCGGCTGAGATTGACGGCATCATCATTACCTTGCCAAATTTCGGCGAAGAACGAGGTCTGGCGGACGCGCTGCGCCTAGCCAATCTGCAGGTACCCGTCCTGATTCAAGCCACGCCGGATGACGCTGGCAAGATGACCATTGCCTTCCGGCGGGACAGTTTTTGTGGCAAGATGTCGATCTGCAACAATCTGAAGCAGTACGGCATCCCCTACTCGCTTACCCGGCTACATACCGAGGCGCCCGACTCGAAGGAGTTCAAGGCCGATCTCGACTGGTTTTCAGGTGTCTGCCGTGTCGTAAGGGGACTGAGAAACGCGCGGTTCGGCGCAATCGGAGCACGTCCCACAGCCTTCAATACGGTGCGCTATTCAGAAAAGCTACTAGAACGATCCGGTATTACCGTCGAGACGCTCGACCTCTCCGAAGTCATGGGACGCATCGGCCGGATGAGCGACACCGACGATGCAGCGCAGGAGAAGCTGGCAGCCATCAAGAAGTACATTCCAGTCGGGCAAACCCCTGAAGCCGCACTCGTGAAGATGGCCAAGCTCGGCGCCGTAATTGACCAGTGGATGAAGGCGAGCGAGCTCACCGTGAGTGCCGTGCAGTGCTGGACCTCGATCGAGGAATTTCTCGGCATTGTTCCCTGCACAGTGATGAGCATGATGAGCGAGAGTCTAATTCCATCGGCCTGTGAGGTCGACGTTCTCGGCACTTTGAGCATGTATGCGCTGACACTGGCGAGCGAAACGCCGAGTGCTTTGCTTGACTGGAACAATAACTATGGCGACAACCCCGATAAAGCGGTCTGCTTCCATTGCTCGAACCTGCCTAAACACTTCTTCAACGAAGGGGTGAAGATGGACTATCAACTCATCATCGCGGGTACAGTGGGCAAGGAAAATACGCATGGAACTCTCGACGGCACCGTAAAAGCCGGCGCAATGAGCTTCGCCCGCTTCTCAACCGACGACTTCGGCGGGCAGATCACTGGCTATGTGGGCGAGGGCGCCTTTACCAACGACCCGCTGCATACGTTTGGTGGAGCGGGTGTAGTCGAGATCCCCAGGATGCAGGATTTGCTGCGCTACATCTGCGAGAATGGCTACGAACATCATGTAGCAGCCAACTTCTCAACGACCGCAGCACCTGTGTACGAGGCTTCGACAAAATATCTCGGGTGGAAGATGCACTGGCACAAGTAGCTTCTCTTGAGTAGGCGGCATGGCGAACAGACTTTGTGCAATCACCCAGCCTGTTCGCCTCGGCGACACATAAAGGCTCCGATGATTGGCCTTGGTCGGGAGCGTGGCTGTGGACTAAGCGCTTGTTTCGTCCTGTGTTCATCTCAGTGAGTTAGTCTATGTGCCTGATATGACGAAAAAAAAACGAAGTTCTGCAAAACGCCGTATTCCTGAGGCAGTGGTCCAGAACCTTTTCTTCAGCCGCGACGAGTCATGGTTGAAGTTTAACCTTCGGGTTCTCGAAGAGGCAGAGGACGTCACCAATCCGCTACTGGAGCGGGTCAAGTTTCTGGCGATTACGGCGAGTAACCTGGACGAGTTCGTCGAAATACGAGTAGCCGGCATACTGCAGCGGATTGAGGATGGATACAACCAGCCGCAAGCTCCGGATGAGGGCGGATTAACGCCTCAAGAGCGGCTCGATACGTTGAGCACGTCCATCGAGAGCTTCGTCCGTGCGCAATACCAATGCTGGAACGAGCAGTTGCTTCCTGCGCTTGAAGCGGAGGAAATTCGTGTCCTTCGATGGAAGCAACTAAGCACCGAAGCTCGAGCCTATGCGCTCGAGTTCTATCAGAATGAGGTCGATCCTCTACTGACCCCGGTGACGATTGATCCTTCACATCCTTTTCCGCGAGTACTGAACAAAGCATTGTGTATCGCTCTTCTGCTCCGTTACAAACGTAAGGCGAGCGGTCGCATCCAGACTGGAACAGTGCTTGGCGTTGTGACGGTTCCACGTTCGCTGCCACGACTGGTGGCGTTACCAGCTCCTGACGGAACTGCAAACTTTATCTTTCTGCACGATTTGATCGAGTCGCAGGTCGACCGTATGTTTCGGGGTTACGAGGTGCTGTCCCGGTCGGCCTTCCGCGTAACCCGGAACAGCAATCTCTACATGCAGGAAGAGGAATCCCGCTCGGTACTGGAGAGCGTGCGTGCGGAGTTGCATAACCGGCGCAAGGGCGATGCCGTTCGTCTCGAAATTGAAAGCTCGGCGACGGAGGAGATCGTCGAGCGCTTACGCGTGAACTTCGAACTGGATCCGTGGCAGGTCTTCCGCACCGACGGACCGGTGAATCTTTCGCGACTGATGAATCTGGCCTCTGGCGTAAAGCGTCCAGACCTTAAATATCCGGAGTTCAAGCCGCATCTCTATAAGCTGCTGCCGACCTCGACGGACATCTTTGAGGACCTGAGGACAAAAGACATCCTGCTGCATCACCCGTTTGACAGTTACCAGACTGTCGAGGAGTTTATCGAGGCTGGCGCCTTAGATCCCGCAGTCATCTCGATGAAGCAGACACTTTACCGTACCAGCAAGGATTCACCTATCTTCCGCGCGCTGATCGAGGCAGGCCAGAGCAAAGATGTTACGGTCGTTGTCGAACTGATGGCTCGGTTTGATGAGGATTCTAACATTCGATGGGCTCGAGAGTTGGAGGATGCAGGTGTCGGTGTTTATCACGGCATCTTTGGATTAAAAACTCACTGCAAGCTGGCCTTACTCGTGCGACGGGACCTGGATGGAGTCGTTCGGCGCTACGTCCACCTCGGCACAGGAAACTATAACCCGGTTACGGCGCGATTTTATACAGACATCAGCCTGTTGACCTCACAACCGGAAATTACAGCGGCGGTTCAATCCGTCTTCAACTATCTCACTGCTGAATCAGAGTCGGAGACCTATGAGCCGCTGCTTGTAGCTCCGTTGACGATGGCGGATTGTTTTGTGCAATTGATTCAGCGTGAGGCGGAGCATGCCAAGGCAGGACGGCCTGCGGGAATCGTCGCGAAGGTAAACGGTCTGCTGGAGCGGCGAACCATCGAGGCACTGTACGCCGCGTCGCAGGCAGGAGTTGACATCGACCTTATCGTTCGCGGCATGTGTTCGCTGCGGCCCGGCGTAAAGGGGTTAAGTGAACGCATCCGCGTGCGATCAATCGTTGGACGATTTCTGGAACACAGCCGCATCTTCAGCTTCCTGAATGGCGGCCAGCACGACGTGTACTGCGGAAGTGCTGACTGGATGGCCCGCAATCTCCATGAACGATGCGAAGTCGCGTTCCCCGTGCGAGAGGAGGTTCTATCGATGCGCATACGAAGCGAGATCCTCGATTCGTACTTAAAGGACAACGTCAAGGCGCGACTGCTGCAGTCGGACGGCGTGTATGTTCGAGCACCGCAACTAGGCAAGCCATTCAGCGCACAACAGCACTTGATGTCACTGGCGCACGCTGAGCCAGAGCTGACCACGGTATCCTTGCCTCTACTCAGGACAGCCAGCGAGAGCGCACGGTAGCCAACCGGCCTCATATAACAGGAGAAAAGTCGTGCGCCGAGCGCACCCTATGATGTTTCTCGACCTCTATCTAACAACGAAGTTAACTGTTGACGTATGGGTCTCGACCGATCCAGTGGCAGTCGTTCCGGTTGCTGTCACTAGAATTGCATAGCTTCCTGCGGGTGTGTTGGTCTGAGTTCCTGGCGCTATTGGCGCCGGAGTCGGAGCTGGGGATGGAGTGCTGCTTGTGGAAGAGCAGCCGATCGCTCCCAAAGCACCCACACAAAGTAAGGTAGCCAGAAGTGTCCCCCAGCGGCGGCGGCGATGAGGAACGATGATCAGCAGAAGACCCGCAAGCACAGAGCCTGAACCAGCGATGTACCAGGGACGTGTGGATTGATAGTGTGTCGAGAGCTGATAAGCCGCTGGAGACCTATTTGTAGCAAGGTTGAGCTGCACCGGACCGCCTTGGGCATTAGTGACATATGCATAAAGCGTGAGAACGGTCGTGGCGCTCGTAGTCCCGGCAGCGATCGTAAGTGGTGTAGCCGAGAACTGGAATCCAGCATTAAGCGTACTGAGCGCGCTTGCTTTGAAGGCGACTAAACCGGCAAAGCTGCTCGCCGGATTGATCGTGAACGTGATTCCCGGAGCCGTTCCGCCAGCGGCTACGTTCGTAGTCGCGGCGACGGGTGAGGCGGACGGAGAGAGCGTAAAGTACTTTGACACGGCGATTGGTGTGTAACCTTTGGATCCTGCGAAGGTCGTATCGCCTGAGTAGACTGCACCGATGGTATGCGCCCCCACGCTCAAATTACCCGTCTTTAGCATATAAGTCGCTGTGCCGCTTGACAGGGCTGGCGCCGTGTCAATAAGAGCGTTGTCTAATAGAATATTGACTAACCCGCCCGGGATGCCACTAGTACCGCTAGTCCCTGAAGCTACCGTGACCGTCAGCGCCACCGCGTTGCCAGGCAGAATATTCGTGACAGGAGCAGCAACAGTAGTTGTGGAGATCGTTTGGGCTACACCGCCTCCAACGCCGATAGCGCTGACTTGCTTCCAGTCGTTGGCCAGATTGAAGGCGTCGACGCTCCCCCAGCCCGTGGCCTGATCGTAACCTGGACCGGCCGTGTAGCCGATTGACCCGCCACTCGGGCAGTTAAGCGTGCCGGCAGTGCAAGGGCTTTGATTATTCCCAGTCGTGACATCGTGGAAGACGCTGTTGACGTAAGTGCTATTCGCCAAGCTATACAGCGTCGGATTGATGTTGCCGAGACCAGTCGTATTGCCAATCTTCTGCTCGACCAGGGCAAGTAGGCCCGCAAAGGAGGGAGTCGCTACCGAGGTGCCGCCAAAGACATCCGCCTGCATCGAGGCGGGAGCGGTTGCTGTGGCAGCCACGGTATTGAAATAGGTGCCGTTGGTGCATGAACCTTGCGCGCATACGAAGTATCCGTCGTGGCCAGCGGCAGAACTAAGCGACACATCCGGCACATCACGCGAGGAGTCGTTCGGGACACCGGTGCCGGTCTGCCATGCGGGCTTGCTGAAGAAAACGCTGGCTCCGCCGCCGCCTGCGCCAAAACTCGGAGGCGTGCGGGTGATACCCGCTGGAGTCTCATCCCAGACTGCTTCAGGAATGTAAGTCTTCGCGGATTCCACTGGCATCTGCGTGTTGCTGGCATTCCAGTACGTATCGGGCGAGGCGACGTCGCCGCTGAACATGGTGCCGCCGATGCCTGTAACGAAGGGCGAACTCGCGGGGAAATCGACAGCCAGGCCGAAAGTCGCGCTGCCGACACCGTTGTCGCAGTCAGTCGCGCCGGCATCGCCCGAAGGTCCAAAGATCGTAATACCCTGGGAGTTGCCCTGCTGAAACAACGCATTGAGCATATTCCGCTCGGATCCGGAGTATGCAATCTCGCAGTTACCATAGCTGACGGTCATGATCGGGGCAAGCTTGTTATCGATCGCTTGGACCAGCGAAGTTCCAATCACGTCGGTTGAGTTGACGTAGATGATCGAGGCCGAAGGTGCGGTCGCGCCGGTCCACTCCACATCGAGCTGCGCTTCATCGAGATCGTTCGTGCTCGGTGTGCTTGTCGTTGTCTTGGCCACACCCGGATCCGCTCCGTAGAGCTGAACCGTGGGCACGTTCGCGCTGATGCCGGAGGCGGTGCGGAAGGCTGCAACATCAGCAAGATTGATGTCTACCTGACCCATAACGGCGATCTTAAGTCCGGTTCCGTTAATTGAACTCTGTAGCAGCGGATTCAAGTTGTAAAGCGTGTAAAAGTCGCCCGGAGTGAGAAAGTGTGCCACCGTACCGTTCGTGGTGGTAACGGTGAACTCGGGTCTCGCGATAGGCGTCACATACTGACTCTTGTGGATACGGGGCTGGAGCCTGAAATCGTTTAGCCCTGTGATGTTCGCAACTACACCGGCGAACGCCGCGGGAAGCATCGGCTCACTGAGGTTGCCGATGTGCTCCTCACCATTCAAGGAAAGAGTATGGATTGTCGTTCCGAATGCCTGCTCAACTTGGCCGGCCGTGCCGCTGAACGTGATGAACGTCGAGCTGTTCGCCGTTCCCGTAACGGTGAAACCCTTCGCTGTGAGCCATGCAGAGATCTTCGCAAGATCTAAAGCACTCATGCCGAACTGCGCACCGAACTGCTGCGGCGTGAGCCATTGATGATAGCGGGCAGATGTGGCGTCCTGCTGATCGATCACGAGTTGGCTGAGCGTGGCCTGCTGCGCGGCGGTCATGCTAAAGTGCATCGTGAGCTGCTCAAGCTTGAGCGAGGCAGACGCGATTCCAGTATCTGTAGCGGCCAGCACCTTCGGAGTAACGGTATGCGCCATCGGAACTTGGCTGTTCTCTGTGACGGCGCTGGTAATACGAATTTGCACCTCAGCCTGGCTGGGAGCCACGAGTGCAGCAGCAAACGCGAGCAAAGAGAAAGCGAGGCGGAATGTCGGACGGTTCGGCATTGGCTGATCCTGTGATGCAAAGTTGCCAGCTACAGCGCAGCTACTCCGAATCCCGATCGGGGATCTGAAGCGAAGTAGTTCTTCAGAACTCGGTTGTACCATTTAGACCACTGCTGTGGGTAAAAGTTGCTGAAGTCTTTTGGTCTGAAGTGTCGTTCCGGGACAACAGTGACTACGAGCCCAACAAAGACCGGCCCTATCCTACAGTGGAGGGCAGCCAGCTTTACTCATGTATTCAAATCAGATTGCGCACTAAAACTGGACTCTCTGTCAGAGGACGTACTTCCCGGCCTGGATCACATGCCGTGCGACTTGCCTGCGCAGAGCGATCGTATCGGCAGGATCGTGTTTCGCGAGCCGGCGTAGAATCGTGAACTGCGTACGCGCCATATCGCCCTCGGCGACCGCGGCGATGATCGTGCGCGAGGCAAACTCAATCCGCTCGAATGCCCGAGCCGCGTAGATCCGGGCCATCGCGACAGCGATTGCCGAGCTGCCGCCTCCCTTCGCGCTGGCAAGCTTATCTGCACGGAGAATCGCAGACTCCATCGCGAAGACCTCGATGATGCTATCGGCAATCGCCCCCATTACCTCCTGCTCCTCGGCGATTTTTGCCATGTACTTCTGGGTCGCGGCGCCGGCAGCAAACAGCGTCAGCTTCTTCGCCGCAGCCAGCAGGTTATATTCCTCCGCAAGCGGCCCGTCACGATCCTCCTTTGGTGCAGGCCCGGCCATTACCTCATCCATCAGCTGTTTAATCGCCGGCATCAGCGCCAGCTTGCCCGACATCGCCGACTTCATCAGCCAGCCCGTAATGATCAGCCGATTAATCTCGTTCGTGCCCTCGAAGATCCGGTTGATCCGGGAGTCGCGATACGCCCGCTCCGCCGGATACTCTTCGACATAACCGTAGCCTGCGAAGATCTGGAGCGACTCATCGACGACCATGTCCAGCATCTCCGACGCCCAGACCTTCACGATCGAACACTCGACGGCGTAGTCCTCGATACGCTTCTGAATCTCCGTCGTATTGTCCTTATCGACACCAGCTAGCGCCGCATCGATCAGCCCGACCGTCCGATAGCACACCGCCTCGCCGACGAAGATGCCTGTCGCCATATTCGCCAGCTTCTCCTGGATCAGCCCGAACTCGCAGATCGGCTTGCCAAATGCCTTTCGCTCCTTCGAGTAGCTAAGTCCGTTGTTGAACGCCCCACGCGCCCCCCCAATCGCCGCGTTCCCTAGCTTGTATCGCCCGACGTTGAGGATATTGAACGCAATATGATGACCTTTCCCCACCTCGCCCAGCAAGTTCGTTGCAGGAATCCTACAGTCGGTCAGGATCAGCGGCGTCGTCGACGACCCCCGAATGCCAAGCTTGTGTTCCTCGTTACCAGGCCGAAATCCAGGCGTCCCCTTCTCGACCAGAAACGCCGTCAGCTTTTCTTTCCCCGCGTCCTTACCCTCAGTTACCAGACACTTGGCAAATATAGTGAAGATATCCGCGAAGCCGCCATTCGTGATCCACATCTTCTCGCCATTCAGTGTGTAGCCCTGGCCATCCTCCGAGAGCACCGCCCGCGTACTGGCGTTCACTGCGTCCGAGCCCGAACTCGACTCCGAAAGCGCATACGCCCCCACCATTGTGCCATCAGCGATGTGCGGCAGATACTTCCGCTTCTGCGCATCCGTCCCGTACCAGACCAGCGGCAGCGTCCCAATCCCCGTATGCGCCGAGAACGCCACCGAAAAGCTCCCCTGCTTCGAGATGTTCTCCGCGATAATTGCCGACGTAGCCTTGTCCATCTCAAGGCCGCCATACTCCTCCGGAATATCCGCCGCCGTAAGCCCCAACTCCGCCGCCTCCCTAATCAGTCGCCGCGTCACCGCAAAATCCTTATGCTCAATTGCATCCGAGTTCGGCACAATCTCATTCGTCGCGAAGTCAGCCGTAGTCTGCGCAATCTGCCGATGCTCCTCGGTAAAGTCCTCGGGAAAGAAGCAGTCCGCAGGCGAAGGGTTCGAGATCAAAAACGAACCGCCAGCGATGCGGGCAGCCGTGGACGTGGGTGCAGTCAGTGTGGCCATGGTGTTACCTCGGATGAGAGATCATGAACTTTGAATGGGTCCGTTACGCAGAGCCTAATTATTCGTTTGTAGTTACGTTCTCACCCTGTTCCGTGAACTGAAACCCAATGGGCGTGGCCTTGGTCTCTAATAGGACTTTCTTCTTAACTTCAAGAGGAAAATGCATCAACTGAGCGTCCGTAAATGCTAAAAATCGATACCCGCCAACATCATCATGAGAATGGATCAGTACGGTATCTGCCTCTTCATTCCACTTGAGGCGGAGCATGTAAAGGGGCCCTACATTTGTATGGAGAACCCAATCCAAACTCATAGGGTCTTTCATCTTGCTGCGAACGTTTCGATAGAAACTCAGAAAGCTCAAGCTCGTAGTATTTTCCTCTAAATCATTCTTAGAGCTCAGAACGAGCATCATGCTCAAGCATTTGCGCAGCAGGTATCTAGCTCACCGCCTCGAACACCCCAGCCGCCCCCATCCCACCACCGACACACATCGTCACAATCCCATACTTCGCCTTCCGACGCGGCATCTCCCGCAGCAGCGTAGCCGTCAGCTTCGCCCCCGTACAGCCCAGCGGATGCCCCAGCGCAATCGCGCCACCATTCACATTCACCTTCGCCGGATCGATCCCCAGCACCTTCAGCACCGCCAGCGACTGCGCCGCAAACGCCTCGTTCAACTCAAATAGATCAATATCCTCTAGCGAAAGCCCAGCCATGCGAAGCACCTTCGGGATCGCATGGATCGGCCCTATCCCCATCTCCTCCGGATCGCACCCCGCATACGCAAACGCCACAAACTTCGCCATCGGCGGGATTCCCAGCGCCACCGCCCGCTCCGCCGACATCACTACCGCTGCCGCCGCACCATCGGATGTTTGTGAAGAGTTCCCCGCCGTCACCGTTCCTTTCGCATGAAAGACCGGCTTCAATCGGCTAAGCGCCTCGAGCGACGTATCGGCACGCGGTCCCTCATCCTGCTTGAACGTAGACTTACTCTGCTTGGCCTTCCCTTTCCCGTCCGGCGTCGTAGTCGTCACCATCATCGGCACGATCTCATCCTCGAACCGTCCCGCCGCAATCGCATCGAGCGCCTTCCGGTGCGACTCATACGAAAACTGGTCTTGTTGCTCGCGCGTGATCCCATAATGTGCGGCTACTCGTTCTGCCGTCAGCCCCATCGACATATAGCTGCCGGGGTAGTTCTCGACCAGCCACGGATTAACCGAAATCTTATTCCCCCCGAACGGCACATACGACATGCTCTCCGTCCCCCCCGCCACAATCACCTCCGCCGACCCGCTGCGGATCCGGTCCGCCGCAATCGCAATCGACTGCAGCCCCGACGCACAGTAGCGATTGATCGTCATTCCCGATGTTGTAATCGGCAGCCCAGCGCGAAAGCTCGCGATGCGGGCCACGTTCATCCCCTGTTCCGCCTCCGGCATCGCGCAGCCAAGAATCACATCCTCAATCTCTGCTCTATCCAGCTGCGGAACACGATCTAACGCACTCGTAATCGCAGCTGCAGCGAGATCGTCCGGCCGCGTCGTCCGCAACGTTCCCCGTGGAGCTCTTCCAATCGCCGTCCGCACCGCACTTACAATCACAACGTCGTCCATATGTACCTCCTGCCCTGCCCTCTGGGCGTCCCATACTTAGAGCCCTATGCGAAGGGTGGGATTAACCTAATTCCGCAGCGGTTTCCCCGTCTTCAACGTGAACGCAATCCGTTCCTGTGTCTTCTTCTCGCCGCAAAGCGACAGAAACGCCTCACGCTCGAGATCTAGCAGGTACTGCTCCGACACCAGCGTTCCCGGCGTGACTTTGCCACCACACAGCGCATATGCGACCCAATCAGCCACCTTTGCGTCATGCTCCGAAATATACTGACCCTCGCGCAGCGTCCACACTGCCAGCTTCAACGTCGCGAGCGCATTTTCACCAGGCGCTGGAATATCGGTGCGCGGAACCGGTGCTGTGTAGCCAGTGTTTGCAAGCGTTCGCGCCCTGAGCTTGGCATCCGTAAGCAGCCGTTCGCGATTCATCGTGATCAAGTCAGCCGGGCGAAGGAAACCCAACCCACGGGCCTCAGCCGCAGATGTGGAAACTATCGCCTTCGCAATCGTTTCAAAGTTCTTCTTGAGCGCTTCGAAGATCTCAACCCCTTCCCCCCGCGCATCGGGCCGTATGCTCGATCCCGCCTCGACCGAGCGCAATGTCATCTCCTTGCATCCGCCGCCACCCGGAATAAGGCCAACCCCCGCCTCTACCAGTCCCATATACAACTCCGCATGCGGCTGCCGCGCAGCAGCATGCAGGCTGATCTCCACCCCTCCGCCGAGACACATCCCATAGGGCGCGACAACAACCGGCCGCGGGCAGAACTTGATAGCCTGCGTCATATTCTGGAAGGCTCGTACAGCAAGCTCCACCTCATCCCACTCCTCTTCCTGTACGCCGAGCAACAGCTGCATCAGGTTCGCACCGACCGAGAAGTTGACCGACTCGCCGGTAATGACGAACGCCTCGAAATCCGCAACCTGCTGGCTTGTGGGTTTCAGCGTTTGCGTGATCAGATTCAAGATATCGTCGCCGAGCGCATTCATCTTCGAATGCAGCTCAATCGCTGCGACACCATCGCCCAGATCGACGATCGAAGCCCCGGGATTCCTCTTCACCACACCATGCTGCTTCTTGATGGCAGCGAGACTCGAAACGCCTGCAGGAACAACAACAGGCTTGTAACTACCCGAGACCGGATCGAAGTACTGCTGTCCGCTTGGCGTGTCGGGATCGTCCTTGTACCAGGTCGGGCCGGGCTCGGTAAGCGCGTGCGGATAGGCCAGCAGCTTCTCGACGTGAGCGGCGATCGGCAAACCCATTGCCCGCATCTTCTCCGTCGTCGCCCGCACCTCCGCGGCGTCCATCATCTCGAACGGCCCCAGCTCCCAGTTGAAGCCGCTCTTCATGGCCTGATCAATCTCGACGATGGTGTCGGCGATCTCGGGCACACGATTCGCCGCATACGTAAACAGTTCCGTCAGCAAGGGCCAGTAAAACGCCGCAGCCTTGTCTCTGGTTGCATCAGCATGAAGCAACTGCGCAATGCGAGCGCCCGTCTGCTCAACGTTCTTCGCCATCTCAATCGCCGGAAACTTCGGCTTTGAACCCGGCTTGTAGTCAAGACTCTGCCAGTTGAGCACATGCCGCAGGTCGCGCCCCTGCTCGTCGCGGCCAGCCTTCTTATAAAAGCCCTGCTGTGCCTTATCGCCGAGCCACTTGTTTTCGAGCATCTTCGTGATGAATGGCGCAAGCGTCACATCCTGCCGCTCGTCCCGAAGGCGCTCGGCCTGCGCCGAGAAGTTCGTCGCCACATGAGCAAGCACATCGACGCCAACCAGGTCGCCCAACCGGAACGTACCGGTCTTCGGCCATCCCAGCGTGGACCCCGTTAACGTATCGACCTCCTCTATTGTTAATCCCTGCGCCATCATCAGGCGGATGGCATTACCCATGGAAAAAGTCCCGATGCGGTTCGCAATGAAGTTTGGCGTGTCATGGGAGTGGACGACCGTCTTTCCAAGGCGCTGGTCACAGAAGTGTGCAATTGTGGCAACGTCGTCAAAGTCGGTCTCTGGCGTCGCGATTACTTCGAGCAGGCGCATGTACCGCGGAGGGTTGAAGAAATGTGTCCCGAAGAAGTGTTGCCTCGCCTCCTCGGAGAGCCCGGCCGCGATACTGCCGATAGGAATCCCGCTGGTATTACTGGTAAGAATCGAACCGGCGCGGCGATGCTGCTGAATCTTATCGAGCAAGGCGCGTTTGATCTCCAGATCTTCAGCAACCACTTCAATGATCCAGTCACAGTCTGAAACCAGAGCAAGATCATCCTCGAAGTTGCCTAGCGTGAGCAGCCGAAGCGAATCCGGCGTGTAGAGCGCCGTCGGCTTGGACTTCTTCAAGCCATCGAGTGCGGCAAGCACAATCCCATTGCGTTGCGCCTTCGGCGAATCGGCGGATGTTCCGGACCCGACGATATCCAGCAGAATCGCAGGCACGCCGGCATTGGCAATATGGGCCGCAATGCGCGAGCCCATGGTGCCCGCTCCAAGTACGGCAACTTTGCGGATCTGTCTGCTGGCGCGGCTGGTCGACATGAGTTGGGATCACCTGCGGGGAAAAGTCCCGACGGGATGAACTCTACTGAATGGTCATTCATTTCGTCAAGCTAATTGCCCGTTAATCCAGGAAGCAGCCTCTCCTGAAACGAACCGGGCACTGGCACGAAAAAAAAGGACGCTGAAGAGATGACTTGCTGGAAAGAATGGACGCTGCTGTCCTCTGGACCGCTGTGCCCTGTTCCTCCCTTCAGTTATGGTTAAGGTTCTTTGTATTACGGAGGCTGGTTTGCGACGTGCATTGCTTTTGATAACGATTCTGGTGATGGGTACAGGCTACAGCCTGCAGGCGCAGGATCTGGCCAGCTTCGAAAAGCGGACTACCGTAAAGGTACTGCAGAACGGTCTCACCCTGCTGATTTGTGAGCGGCCCGAGGCCCCAGTCTTCAGCTTCTTTACTGAAGTAGATGCGGGCTCGGCGAACGATCCACAGGGTGCCAGCGGCCTCGCGCATATGTTCGAGCACATGGCTTTCAAGGGAACGACCGAGATCGGAACCACTGACTATCCCGCGGAGAAGATCGCCCTGGCGAAGGTCGAGAACGCCTATGCCGCCTACGACGCAGAGTTCCGCAAGCGTGTCGGGCAAGATAAGGCGAAGCTGGCCAACCTGCACCAAAGCTTCGAGGACGCCCAGGCGGCGGCCGAGAAGTTCGTCATCCCCAATCAGTTCTCAGAGATCGCGGAGCAGAATGGAGCCGTAGGAATCAACGCCTCTACCTCGGAGGATTCCACGCAATACTTCTGGAGCATGCCATCGAACCGGCTGGAGCTTTGGGCGTACCTGGAAAGCCAGCGGATCGCGCGCCCGGTCGAGCGCGAGTTCTACAAGGAGCGCGACGTGGTGCAGGAAGAGCGTAGAATGCGGATCGATTCCTCTCCCGTAGGGCGAATGCTCGAGCAGTTCCTAGCTACCGCCTATGTCGCGCATCCGTACGGCCGGAGCGGCGTAGGCTGGGAGAGCGAGATCAGCCAGGTCACGGCAACCGAAGCCGAAGCCTTCCACCAAAAATATTATGTTCCCGCAAACATCGTCGTTGCTGTAGTCGGCGATGTGCAGGCGAGCATGGCGATGCCAGTGCTCGAGAAGTACTTTGCACCCATTCCGGCAGGGCCGAAGCCCGAGCCGATGAAGACGATCGAACCGCCGCAGATGGCGGAAAAATCTGTGAGACTCAACGACGCTTCACAGCCCTTTTACATTGAGGGATATCACAAGCCGGACTATCGCGATCCCGATGATGCGGTCTACGACGCCATCTCGGATATCTTCTCGAACGGCCGCACCGCGCGGCTCTACCGCAGCCTTGTTCGCGATCAGAGGATCGCGCAGACCGCGCAGGGCTTCAGCGGCTATCCAGGAGAGAAATTTCCTGGGATGTTCGCTGTCTACGCCGTCCCGCTTCCAGGCCACACGGATGACGAGATGCGAACCGCCATTGAAAAAGAATTGAACAAGTTGAAGAAGGAAGAGGTGTCCGACGCGGAGCTTGATCGATTCAAGACACGGGCAAAGGCGGATATGCTGCGCGGGCTTGGCGACAATGAAGGGCTGGCGCACTCGCTGGCGGAGTACCAGACCCGTTTCGGGGACTGGCGTCAGATGTTCCGCGATCTTGACAAGATCGATAAAGTGACCAAGGCGGACATCCGCCGCGTGGCGAACCGGACATTTGCGGAGAGCAATCGCACGAGTGCGCGTATCGAGACAGTGGCCGCCGCATCTGCGGCACAAGGCGTGGGGAGTGCGAAATGACAAGAGTCTCGATGGAAATGACGAAGATGACGATGTGGAGTGCCGGGCTCGCCTTTGGAATCACGGCAGCCAGCGGACTTTCGCAGACACCTGCGGCTCATTCAGCGGCAGTACTACAGCCCTGGAAGCGGATCGCGATTCCTTCCCTGCATGCATTCAAACCGGCACAGCCGAGACGCATCGAGCTGGCAAACGGCCTCATCATATTCCTGCAGGAAGACCACGAGCTGCCCTTTATCAACGGCCGCATCGTGATCCGCGGCGGCAGTCGCGATGAGCCAGCGGCAAAGGTTGGCCTGGTCTCGCTCTATGGGAGCACCTGGCGAACCAGCGGGACTTCGGCCGCAAGTGGCGACGCGCTCGATGAACAGCTCGACGCAAAGGCTGCCCATGTCGAAACCGGGGGAGGCCAGGCGACCACCTCTGTAAGTTGGTCAAGCCTGAAGGGCGACTTCGATCCCGTCTTCGGGATCACGACGCAGCTGCTGCTGCATCCCGACTTCAAGCAGGACAAGCTGCAACTCGCAAAGCGCCGCCTGGAGGCAAGGATTGCCCGGCGGAATGACGACGGAAGCGGGATCGCGGGCCGCGAGGCGATCAAGCTGGTCTATGGTGTGAACAATCCTTACGGTCGTGAGACAGAGTTTGCGACCGTTGAGGCAGTAACCCTGGATGACCTTATGGCGTGGCACGAGCGTACGCTGACCCCGAATAATATGATCGTCGCCGTCTCGGGCGACTTCGACAGCAGCGCAATGGAAGCGAAGCTGCGTACCGCCTTCGAACCCTTACACAAAGGCGCGTTGTTTGAAACAGCAAAGCTCACGTATCCCGGGCCGGTGAACAGTGTCTATCTCGCCGACAAGACGGATGTAGACCAGTCAAACGTCTACATCGTCGGCCTGGGCACAACCGAGGACAATCCGGACTATTACGCCTTGAGCGTGATGAACGAGGTCTTCTCCGGCGGCTTCGGCTCCCGCGTCGTGCAGGATGTGCGGACCAGGCTGGGACTCGCCTATGACATCAGTGGAAGCTTTGGCGCGTCCTACGATCATCCGGGGATGTTCTATGTCGCCGCCGGAACCAAGAGCGAAAGCACGGTCGAGGCTACCCAGGCCATGCTGGTAGAGATTGGCAAGCTCAAGACAGTACCGCCTTCCCCCGATGAGTTGCGGAAGGCAAAAGAGCAGGTGTTGAACTCTTTTATCTTCAACTATGACTCCCCGGACAAGGTGCTGAGCGAGCAGGTGACGCTGGCCTTCTTCGGGTATCCGACCGACTTCCTCGAGCAGTACCGCGTGGGCATCGACAAAGTCACCTCTGCAGACGTAGCCCGTGTGGCAAACAAGTACATCGACGAGTCCAAGCTGGCCACCGTCGTGGTCGGCAACGCGGCTCAATTCAAACCGCCTCTGCAAACGTTAGGAAAGGTGACGACACTGGACATCGCAATCCCGCCGATGCAGAAGCGGAAGTAAAATTAGCGAGTGGTCAAACACAACTTTCAAACGGACGTTGCTATCGGCGCAAGCACTTGTGCGTTGTCGTCCTGACTGCGGGCCGCCAAGAGCCGTAACGTCTTCTGAATATGTGGTTTAAACCGTGCCGTTCGTTGTGCTGGCCCGCTCTCTTTCTGCTGGCCAATCCTGTTGATCAGCATGATCTACTTGTCCAAGTCATCCAGCAGAACCTTCGCTTTCATAGCTAGCGTCTTCGCGCCCTCGGCATCTCCCGTGTCTAACGCTTGCTGCGCCTGTTGCAGAAAGTAGCGTACCTTTCGGATCTGTGCTCGCTGCTGCCCTTGGATCTCTTTTGACAATCTATCGAGCCTCTTCTCACTGTCGGAGATCAGGCCGACCGCACCCTGCTGCGTCTCTGTCTTCTTAACCCCACCCGCCGACAGCTCTCCGATCACTGAGGTGTCCGGGACCGGTGCAGCGCTGGTCGCATCCGCCGGTTCCTCTGCCAGAGCCTTAGCCACGGTTTTCTTGGGAGCAGGCTTCGGCTTTTCCTCGGTAACGGCCGATTGCTGTCCACGTGTCATGCTGCCAGGCAACTCGGCCGTCATCGGTGGTGAAACTGTCTGAAGTGGAGGCATCGCGACTGCGTGCAGTTGTGGAGCGGCAAGCACCTGGGGCATGATCTGTCGGTGATGACAGCCACTTAGCCCTGCGATGCCAACCGTGCAGAGCAATGCCATCACTACGCGTGGGAACCGCTCCCGAATCTTCAAACGTGTCGCTCCATTTCCATTCGTAGCGATTCCGAGCGTCCAGTTTCCTGCGCTTCCATTTGAGGTGTCGACAGCGCAACCGGAAGTTGCAGCGTGATAGTCGTCCCGTGATCGACAGAATGCGGATTCACATCGGAACGGACCTCCAATATTCCTCCATGCATCTGCAGAATGCGGTAGGTCATCGCCAATCCAATCCCGCTTCCGGTCGGCTTCGTGGTGAAGTACAGATCGAAGATTCGCGGCAGCAACTCCGGCCGAATGCCTTCGCCTTCGTCGATCACCTCAACGACGGCGTTCTGCTTATGACGGTGCAATCGCACCTGGATCACCCCACCCCGCGGCATTGCCTGCATCCCATTCAGAAGGAGGTTGAGCAGGGCCTGCCGGATCAGATCCGCATCCACCCGCACCATCACCGATTGGGTTGGCGTCATAAACTCGACATGCACTCCAGCTTCCAGCATCTCTGCCCCGGTCAGTTCCACCACTGAGGTGATCACCTGACGCAGGTCATAATCCCCTAAATGCAGTTCCATTGGCCTTGTAAAGTCGGCGAGAGTCTGGACGACGCGGTCCAGCCTCTGCATCTCTCCAGCCAGAATGTCCACGTGCCTTTTCGCCCCGGGAACGCTGTTTCCGCCTATCCCCGTCAGTTTGCTTCGCAGTAACTCCAGGTGCACCACCATAGCATTGATCGGGTTCTTCACCTCATGTCCGACTCCAGCAGTCAATCTCCCTATGGCCACCAGCCGTCGTGAGACCTCCAGTTCCTGCTCCAACTTCATCGCGGACTCGGTATCCCGCAGCGTTAGCAGAGTCCCCATCTTTCCACTGCCACCCTCCCCGTCATCGATCCTGTCGAGAGAAAACTGGACCCTCCGCCCATCCTCCAGTACCACCGTCTCGGCGCCGGCCGCCGGCGGAGCCGCAAACGCCGCCAGTACCGCGGCGCCAAGTGGCGTTTCGCTCTTGAATATCTCCTCAAGCGCTTTACCTACGAGGACTTTATCCAGTTGAGGGATGAAATGCGCCACAGCGTCCGACACCATCACCGCTCTTCTGTCCGCCGTGAACAGAAGAACTCCGTCCCGCAGCGTGTCGAGGATCTGATTCAGATTCGACTGCAAGGCCGTATAGCCAGCTTCGGTGGTGCGCATTTGGCGACCCAACCGGTCGATCGTACGAGCAACCTCTACCTCGGCATCACTGTTCACACGCGGCGCCCCCAGGAGCGACTCCACTACCTCCTGCTGGCCAGGCGTGGTCAGGATCTCCAGTTGTTCGCTGATCCGCTTGATGGGCTGAAGTGCAGCGTTTGCCAGCACCGCCGCCGCTAACATCGAAAGCAGCGCCGCAGCGAGTGTCGACCACAAAGCCGCCTGCAGCCAGGGCGCATACGTCGCGCGCAGAAAGGTTGACCTGACGCCCACATGCACGATCACAAACGGCTTCCCATTCCGATCGAGCGGCATTGCTATATCCAGTACACGGGGGCTGCCGAACATCTCCCTGATCTGATATCCAACGTCCCCGTCCCGCACACTCGCAAGGCTCGTCCGCGTTATTTCCTGCTGATTCAGCGCATCCGGATCCGTGCTCACCAGGGTAAGCCCATGGGCGTCGGTAACACTCACGTCCTGAACCGTGGGTGAGTACTTAACGATCGCATTCATCGTGTCCGCCAAAGGATCGTGGCCCCGCAGCGCATCCGCAACTGCCGTGTGGAACGCTACATCCGTCCGCATCGCCGGCGGATGCGCACGCACGCCCGTTTCGATTGCCTGCTTCGTCATCAACCAGACCTCACGAGCCAGCACCTCGCTGTCCGACGCTGTCTGCGCGATTCTCTGTCGCAATAGTTGTCCTAAAAACAGTGCAGACAGCGCCACAACCATCGCAAACGTCACGCCCATGGTTGACAGGACCAGCTTCGTCTTCAGACGCATCGCCTACTCAACTCCGTTGGTCGCCGAGTGATACTCCTTCAACTTATTCTGCAATGTCTTCGAACTGATCCCAAGTATCTCCGCGGCCTTGGTCTTGTTGTTGTGCGTCGAAAGCAGCGTTCGCAAAATTAGTTGCTTCTCGGCATCGTTAACCGTTGTTCCCACGGTCACACGCACCGCATTATCATCAGCATGGAGGTCCCCGCGTTCGCCTCGCAATGGCTGGAACCCGCCGGAGTTGCCATTCTCGATACGTTGTGCCATTCCATACGCCACTGGGGCAAACCCTGGCTCACCAAATCGCGGTGGCAGGTGCTCCGTCCCTAGAAGCCCGTTTCCCGCCAGGATCGTCGCCCGTTCGATCGTATTTCGTAATTCACGCACATTGCCTGGCCACGTATACGCCGTTAACCGGGCCAGAAGCGCGTCGGTCAGCCCGGAGACCGTGCAATGATGCCGCTCGTTCATCGCGTCAATCATCTTCTCCGCGATCGGCTTCACGTCTCCGCGATGCTCCCGGAGCGGCGGCATCTGAATATTGAACACGTTTAGCCTATAAAACAGATCACCCCGAAGCTCGCCATTGGCAACTGCCTCTTGCGGATTCTTGTTCGTGGCGGCGACTACACGGACATCGACCGGAGTCTCGACCTTGCTCCCCAACCGCCGCAGCTTTCTGTCCTCGAGCACACGCAACAATTTAGCCTGGGTCGCGGCTGGCATCTCGCCAATTTCATCCAGCAGCAGCGTTCCTTCCTCGGCAAGTTCAAAGCACCCGGCACGGCGCTCCACCGCTCCCGTGAATGCACCCCGCTCATGACCGAAGATCTCACTTTCGATCAGCGTCTCCGGGATGGCCGCGCAGTTTACCGCAACAAACGGCTTGTTTCGTCGGGAACTAAGATCGTGCAAGGCTCGCGCAACCAGTTCCTTCCCAGTTCCACTCTCACCCGTCACCAGGACCGACACATTCGACGGAGCCACGCGTTCAATCAGGGTGAAAATAGCCTTCATCGCCGGTGTGTTTCCCACCAGCGAGCCTAGCACACCCGTGTCCCGCAACTGCCGCCGCGTAACCTCCAACGCGACATCCGATTCGTGTTGACGAGTAGCGTTTTGAAGAATCGTCTTCAAGCGGACCGGCTCGACCGGCTTGGGAAGATAGTCATAGGCACCCATTCGCATTGCCTCAACTGCGGACTCGATCGACCCCTGAGCCGTCAGCATCACCACTGCCACCCGCTGGGGTAACTCCCTGATGCGGCTTAGCAGCTCCATGCCGTCCATACGGGGCATCATCAGATCAGTCACGACGATAGAAGGCGACCACTGGACAACCTTGTCGAGACCTTCTGCCCCGTTGACTGCACACTCCGCCCGATAGCCCCAGGATTCCACCAACTCCGTCAGACCAGTCCTTGCATTCTCTTCATCTTCGACGATCAGCACTTTCTCTAACAATCCCTACCGTCCTGTCTCATAGCTCAAACCCTGCAGCTCCCAGTGCTTCTCATGTAAGACGGAAAGAACTACCGGTCCGCTGCCGATTTTTTCCGCAGTGCTCTAGTGTCGCACCCTCCTGGCCCGAACTGCCCTACACTGGATGGGAAGTTACTTCTGCTATGGCCTGCCGAACCGGAAGAGCCATTTGAGTCATTTGTACCTGTTACCTCGGTACAAACTTCCTTCCGCTATCTTAGAAAGAGGGACTTACCTCTTTACAGATAGGACAAACGGTATGCTGGAATCATGCTCGATCCCGAAATCACGCCGGAAGTTTTCCTTGAATACCGTCGCCAATCCATAGATCCCGACTTGCCCGCGCTTCTTCTCCTCGACGTTCGCGAGCAGTGGGAATTTGAGACGGCCAGCCTCCCGCAATCGATTCTCATGCCTATGGGCGACGTTCCAGCAAGGGCTCACCAGGAGCTGGACCCGGACGACCACATCGTCGTTCTGTGTCATCACGGATCACGCTCTTTGAACGTCACAATGTGGCTGCGCGCCCAGGGTTTCGAACGCGCCCAGTCCATGGCGGGAGGTATCGACGCCTGGTCCCGCACCATCGACTCAGCTGTTCCGCGCTACTAAAATGGTTTCCTTGCTTGAAAGGGCGTGAACTCCGCTTCATCGCACAACATCGGTAGGCTAGTCGCTGTACCCGCTTCAAGGTGCCGTCGTCAGCCGTGCCGATAAGGTAAAGTAGTGGGCTTAGCCCTCACAAGAGGCTGAGGAAGACTATTTCGGAGCCACTCTAGCCTGCTTACCCCGGCAACAAGCGGAGATCGCCGCCAGTCATCTGCGACGGCAGATCCAGGTTCATCATTCCTAGTATAGTCGGCGAGACATCGCGAAGACTGCCGCCTTCTCGAAGATCAACCGTATTCCCCTGATCTGTGACGAGCAGAAAGGGCACCGGATTGATTGTGTGCGCTGTGTGAGGTCCGCCCGTAGCCGGATCGATCAACATCTCTGCATTTCCATGGTCCGCCGTCACCAGCAGCGCCCCGCCACGCTGCCGAATTGCCTGATAGATGCGACCGAGTTGGGTGTCAACAGTCTCTACCGCCCGAATTGTTGGCGCCATCTTCCCCGAGTGACCGACCATATCCGCATTGGCAAAATTGACGATAAGGACATCGAAAGCAGTATCGTTCACGGCCTTGATCACTGCATCCCCGATTCCCATGGCGGACATCTCCGGGGCAAGATCGTACGTAGCGACCTTCTGCGAGGCGACCAGGGCGCGGTCTTCGCCCGGAAACGGCTTCTCGATACCGCCGTTAAAGAAATAGGTGACATGCGCGTACTTTTCCGTCTCGGCAATCCGAAGATTACGCAAATTTGCGTTCGCCATCAGATTTGCCAACAAATTGTCCATCGACTCGGCAGGAATTACGACGGGCAACGTGTACTTCTTGTCATACTGGGTCATGCAGACGTAATGCAGATGACGCGGCACTCGATTCCGTGGGATCTCAAGATCCAACTCCGCGGCCTTCGGTAAATCCTCACCGGCGTTCTCCATCAAACCTGAGTTGCGCGTCAGCACGCGTGTGACCTGGCGAACACGGTCCGCCCGATAGTTGAAGTTAATCACCACATCGTGATTGCGAATAAGGCCTACCGGACTGCCGTCCACAGGATTCGTACAGGTAAAGGGCGGGACGAACTCATCCGTGATGCCATTGTTGTAAAGTTCGCGGATGCGCGCGATGGCGCCTCCATACGATCCACCCTCAGGGTGCCCGGTGACCATAGCATCGAACGCCTGCTTCTCTTTCTCCCAGCGCAGGTCGCGATCCATCGCGTAGTAGCGTCCAGAGACACTGGCTAAATGGCCAACGTCATACTCCTCAAACTTGCGCTGCAGTTCCTCGAGATAGCCGGTCCCGCTTGAGGGCAGAGTGTCGCGTCCATCTAGAAAAGCATGGACATAGACCTGCTTCAGCTCTTGCTGCGCTGCCATCCGCAGCAATGCATCGAGGTGCCGCTGATGCGAGTGCACACCCCCATCCGAAAGTAGCCCGATCAAATGCAGCGCTCGGCCTTTTTGTCCCGCCAGCTTATATGCCCGTGTCAGGGTCGGGTCGGCAAAGAAGCTGCCGTCCATGATCGCCGTATCGATGCGCGTCATGTCCATGCGAACGATCCGGCCTGCACCCAGATTGAGATGTCCAACCTCGGAGTTGCCCATCTGTCTATCCGGCAGGCCAACGAAATGCTCGCTCGCCCGCAGCAGCGTATTCGGGTATTCAGTCAACAGCTTGTCATAGACGGGCTTGCGCGCCTGCGCAATGGCATTGCCATGGGTATCGGCGCGATACCCCCATCCATCAAGAATAGTAAGGACGATGGGTGACTTCGGCATCCTTACTTCCCAAAGTTGAGCGCTTCAATCCCAAGGAACGAGGCCGATTGGCCTAGTTCCTCTTCGATGCGCAGCAACTGGTTATATTTTGCAATACGGTCGGTGCGGCTGGCGGAGCCGGTCTTGATCTGACCTGCACCCGTGCCGACCGCGAGATCCGCGATGAACGTGTCCTCCGTCTCTCCACTCCGGTGCGAGATGATGCTCGTATACCCGTAACGTCGCGCGACCTCAATCGCTTCGAGCGTCTCACTCACCGTGCCGATCTGGTTCACCTTGATCAGGATTGAATTGCCGGCCTTCTCTTCGATTCCCCTCCGCAGCCGCTTTGTATTCGTGACGAAGAGATCGTCGCCCACCAGTTGTACATCGCCGATCTGCTCCGTCATCAGCTTCCAGCCGTCCCAGTCGTCCTCGGCAAGACCATCTTCGATCGAGACGATCGGATACTGCCGCACCCAAGATTCCCAGTAAGCAATCATCTCGGAGGAGGTCTTCTCAGACTTATCCGATTTCTTAAAGATGTACCTGCCCGTTTCCTTGTTGTAGAACTCGCTCGCAGCAGGATCGAGCGCCAGGGCGATCTCTTCCCCCGCTTTATACCCCGCCAGTTCAATAGCCTCAAGGATCAGCTCAAGCGCCTCGGAGTTCGACTTGAGCGACGGTGCGAAGCCACCCTCATCGCCGACCGCCGTGCTGTACCCCTTCTTCTTCAGAACACCCTTGAGCGTGTGAAAGACCTCGGTACCCCACCGCAACGCATCAGAAAAAGTCTCCGCGCCGACAGGCATCACCATGAACTCCTGAAAATCCACGTTCGAATCGGCATGTGCGCCGCCGTTGAGGATGTTCATCATCGGCGTAGGCAGAATACACGCGTTAACGCCGCCAAGGTACCGATAGAGCGGGATCATAAGCGCCTCCGCAGACGCGCGCGCGCACGCCATCGACACCGCCAAGATGGCATTCGCGCCCAGACGCGATTTGTTCTCCGTCCCATCGATCGCAATCATGGTCGCATCAATCAGCCGCTGATTGGTGGCGTCCATTCCAGCGAGTTCAGGAGAGAGAATGCTTTCAACGTTCTCAATCGCACTGAGAACACCTTTTCCCATAAAGTGCTCCATGTCGCCATCGCGGAGCTCGACGGCCTCATGCTCGCCTGTCGAGGCGCCGCTCGGAACCGCGGCGCGGCCGCGCGTTCCACCATCGAGAATCACGTCGGCTTCAACGGTAGGATTGCCTCGAGAGTCGAGAATTTCGCGTGCATGGATGGAAACGATCTCGGTCATGATTGTCCTGGTATCTCTAAAATTCGGCGGAACAAATTGCTGTTGCTGGATGACACGATGATCCATGCGATCGTTCAGTTTTGCGCGGCGATCCACAGCGACTGAGCCGCCGCTCGTAGCCGCAATCGATTGCACGAGTTCGACTTCGTTCCGGCTCACTCAGACGGATTCTAGCAAACGACAGGCTGCAAAGCCTGAGCGCTGGATGAAATCGAAAGCCAACCCCACAATCGTTTTGGATTCACGGCTGTGAAGTCGCGCTGTAGTGACATGCTCGGTTCCCCTCCACGATTTCCCACTCGATCGAACGCGGAACGATCTAGGCTCAGAACCAGCGAAGCGAATCTATCACGCAACCATTCAGCATGAACAAAAGGATCCTGCCATGAAGCTACTGCTTACCACTGCGGCTCTTGCTCTATCAACCCTGCCCACGCTGGCGCAGGCCGGTGAGCATGGAACTTCCAACCCGGAGCAGACTCCAATCACGGTCGCTTCTCCCGCCGACCACGTAAAGCCTTCAGCGGCTATCCCAAGCCCGGACGCCTCGATCGTTACATCGGCTCCTCCCGCAGCACCGCAGCCGGATGATGCTAGCGCCTACCATCCATACCATCCCGGCATAGGACCGTACCAGAGTACGCTGACCGCCCGGCCGGGCGTACAGCAGCCGGCCGCCGAGCATGACGTCGATGCGGACATCATCACCAGCGTTCCCGCACATGCCGGCGAGCTCCCCGAAGGAACCTTGCTGAAAGTCCGGATGAACGACTCCCTTTCCACAACGAGCACCTTGCGCGGAAGCGCCTTTTCCGCCACATTGACCGCAGATGTGCAGCGCGAGGGACGCGTCATCATTCCCGCCGGTTCCGTTCTCGACGGCATGGTAACCGAGGTGCGTGGAGGCAGGCGCATCTCCGGCCGAGCAGCCATCCACCTTGAGCCGAGACGCGTGACGCTTCCGGACGGCACTTATTACGTGCTCCACGCGCAAGTTGTCGATACCAGTGAAGAAGGCCACGTTAGCGTCAATGGCGAGGGCACAATCCTTCGGCGCGATCATCCCCAGGAAATGCTTGCAATTGCATCACTGACCACGGGCAGCGGAGCCGTAGCAGGCGCGATGATCGGCGGAGGCGTAGGCGCTGCGGTGGGTGCCGGTATCGGCGCCGGAGCCAGCACGATCATCTGGCTGAAACAGGATCGCCAGACAGCCCTGCCGAAGAACACCGCCTTGATCTTCAGTCTCACATCGCCCATGATCACCAAACCCCTGCAGGATGGCGCGCAACTGCGTCCCTGACCTCCTCTGGATTCGCATAGGATGATGGCGGAACTTCGGTCTCGCCTATCTTCATGCAGTTGAGAGTCAATCCCGGACTTGCGCCAGCAGCCGCCTCCAGTTCTTCTGGTTTCGGCGATAGCTTTTCTTGAGATCTTCGAGAATTCGTTCGAAATCTCCGTGACCCGAAAGCCTCCGCCATGAGGGATTCTTCGAGAACCACGGGTAATTCTCGTTGCCGAGATAAATAGCACGCCGAAGCCAGTGCAGCGCTTCAGATTCATCGCCTTCAAGCGCGAAGTAGGTGGCAAGCCGGTATGCCATCTCCGAGTCTGCTTCAGCAGCTGATAGCGTCTCATCCACAATGAACGAAGCCGCCTTGTCGCGATCCCCAAGCTGGACATAACAGAGCGCGATCGTCGGGAAGACGATGCGCAAAGAGGCTTCATCACTGATCACCTGCTCAAGCGTTTCAATCGCCCGCGGAAGATCCCCCGTACGCATGTACTGATACCCCAGCGAAATGCGAAGCAGTGGCTGCTTCGGTTCCAGTGTCAGCCCCTTCTGAATCTCATCAAGGGCAAGCTCCATCTGGTTTTGATACTGATAAACTCGCGCGCGATTGTTGTAGATCAATGCGGCATTTGATGGGTTCAGGCGGAGGGACACATTGAACTGATCGAGCGCCTCTTCGTACATTCCGTCGATGCGCAGGGTCTGTCCCGCAAGCAGATGGACGTTCCAGTCGTTCCCCGCCGTCTGGAGTAGATGCTCAATCCCGTGACGCGCCGATTCCTTTTCTCCGCGCGAGAGCAGCATGTAAACACGGTACAGATTCGATTCAACCGACCCGCTGTCGAGCGCGAGAGCCTTATCAAAAGCTCGGCGCGCTTCAAGCACATGCATCTGTCCCCCGAGTCCATGCCGGGCATACTGCAGATGCGTCACCCCAAGGCCGGACCATCCCGGCGCATAGTTCTCGTCCTGCCGGGTCACGCGTTCGAAGAGCTCGCGGGCACGATCCAGATCGTCGCGGCTCCCCGTGCGTGACATGAACGATGAGAGGACCGCGCGGGCCTGCAGGTAATCCTCCGATAGGTCTTCCGTGAGCGACCCGCCGCGTGATGCTTCCGTTCCACCCTGCAGGCCTCCAAAACCCTGCAGCGTACTGAATACCTCATTGCAGATCTCTGTCTGAACCGAGATCAGGTTGAAGGAGGCCACATTGATCGAGCCGCCTGCGCGAACGCTCTGTGTCGGAACATCCAGCAGCTGCCAGTTCAGGTCGAATCCCGCATCCGATCGAAGGAAATTACCGGCAAGCACAAATTGCACCAGCAGTTTCTTCCCTACACTGAGTGGATCGAGCTGCTGCGTCGGAACAGCCATCAATGAGCTTGACGGACGGACGATCAGAGAGGGCATGCGGGCCAGGCGCGCGGCAATCGCATCAGCCAACGCGTATCCGTAAAGCGGTGTGGGATCGGCTGTGCCAGCGCTGCCAAAGTTGATAAAAGGGAGCACCACGATACTGTTAGGCTTGCCTACAGTAGCGGTGCCGCTTTCTCGAAAGCGCTCCGCTAGCATGGAGAGAATGCCCGTAGAGCGCTTCTCCTCCTCAGGGGTATCGAGCGGCAGACGACCCTGCGCCATCAGTCCCCCGCCAGCATCGCCCGGCATGGCGATCGAGTCGAACTGCTTGTTGTGCATGATCGTGCGCAGACCTTCGCGAACATCCGCGGCAGAGGCAAATCGCGCCGAAGGCTGTTTTTCAAGACAGCGAAATACAAGGCTCTCAAACTCGACCGGAAGTTGCGGTGCAATCTCCCGCAGCGAGGGCGGATCGGCGAACTGAATCGCACGTATGCTTTGGAACTCCTGCGCGTCGGGCCGGTGGAACGGATGCCGGCCGGTAGCGAGCTCGTAGAGGATCAGTCCAAACGCAAAGATATCCGATTGAACACTCGACTGGCCGGTAACGAACTGCTCGGGAGCCATATAGGCGATCGTGCCACCGCGCGCCGTATACGTGGCACCCGGATCAGGCAGGTTTCGCCGGTTTGCATGGCCGGACGGATCAAACTCGGTCTGGTCCGAATTCAGGCGTCGAGCAAGGCCGAAATCGAGAATCTTGATCAGACCACCATCGGTCAGCATCACGTTGGCCGGCTTCAGGTCACGATGAAAGATTCCGAGGCTGTGCGCCGCGGAGAGACCATCCGAGATCTGAATTCCGCAGGAGAGCACGAGCTGGAGACTCGCCGGACCCACCGCGATCAGCTTATCGAGCGATTTTCCCGGAATGTACTGCATGACGATATAGGCTTCATCGACGCCCTCGGCCTTCGTCTCGCCCACATCGTAGATCGCGCAGACGTTGGGGTGATCGATGGCCGAGGCCAACCGCGCTTCGCGAAGCTGGGTAGTGCGCATCTGCTCCAGCGTAAGATTGCCCCTCTTGAGCAGCTTGAGCACCACCGGCCGCTGCAGGAGCGTGTCGTTCGCAAGGTACACAACACCACTGCCACCCGCGCCAATCTTCCGCACGAACTCATAGTGCTCAATGACGCGTCGCTTCATAGGTCCATTATCGCAAGTAGAGGCGATTGCACGATGAAGAACGTACGCTGCCGGCAGTTGTCGCACAGTCTGGCCAGGAGCTAACCCCGGAGCGACCTCTCGCATCCACATTCTGCCGCTCCATGATCCTGTGTTATCACCCCAACAGCCATAAGAAAAGCCTTGCCGCTGGCCGTCTCCTGGGTGCTGCTTGAAATCAAAGCCATCGCAGTCTGGAGTAAGTGATATTTGCTGCCGGATCTCTGAGACGGATCACTCAGAATTTTGCAATAAGGGTCACGCCACCGATCAGAAGCAGACCACCGAGAGCTCTCCACATAGTGATCGGATGATGATCCATCCGAAACCAGCCGAAATGATCGATGATGAGTGAGGTGATCAGGGCAGCCGTAACGGTGAAACCCATGAACGGCCCTGCCCCGACCTTATTCACATAGTTTAACCCGGCGTAGACCTGAACGGCACCGACGAGGCCGCCGATCACCGCCCACCAAGGCATCGCCGCTAAATCTCTGGTAGTCGGCAGCGGATGTGGCATGATCAGGAACGCCGCGATGAAGAAAAAGGTAATGAGGGCAAACGATACCGCCGAAGCCAGCCACGGATTCACGAGCGACTTGCCCAACTGCCCATTCATGGCCGCACCACAGGTCTGAAGAGCACCGCCAATGATGATGAAGGGGATGATCCACGCTGCATTCATAAGCTTCTCCCTAACTCGTTTTGAACAGCAGTTGCATGAGGATCGCTCCACCGATTGAGACCAGAAGCGCTACTGGCATCGCCACGGCTCCCACCTTCAGAAAATTCCAGAAGCTCACGTCAAGCTTCTCTTTTCGCAGCGCAAGCAGCCAAAGAATCGTGGCGAGTGAACCGGTGACCGACAAGTTCGGCCCAAGGTCCACACCGATCAGCACCGCATCTGCCAGTAAGCCTCTCACATGCGCAGCCTGCACCGTGCCACCCGCTATCAGCCCAAGCGGCAGGTTGTTCACAAGATTATTCGCGATGCCTACCACGGAGCCGGTCACCAATGCTCCGACTGCCGGTGCGAGACCCTGGGTCCAGTGCAGCGCGGCTTGCGTCAGCTTCAGTGCGCCAACACTTTCCACCGCATCCACCATCACAAACAGTCCTGCAACAAGCGCAAGCGTCCCCCAGCTGATCTCTTTCGCCAGACCGAGTGGGTTCGTTTTGGCCTTGATAGAAACGACCACGGTAACGGCCAGCGCCGCGAGACATGTGGGCAGACCGAGATCCTTGTCCACCGCCGATGCCGCAAGCAAGACGGCCACCATCAGACCAAGACCGCCAAGCACCAGCTTGCCTTTCCCACTCAGTGGTTCAGCTTCGACCTTTTCCTCGATCTTCGCCGCAAGATCTTTTCTGAATACAAGCCGCATCACAGCATAGGTTGTGGCAATCGAGAGAACCGATGGAACCCCGAACGACAGCAGCCAGCGACCAAGCGTGGGCATACCCTGATGAAACACAACGAGGTTTGCGGGGTTTGAGATAGGCAGGACGAACGATGCCGCATTCGCAATCAGGGCACACGCAAACAGATGTGGTAGCGGGTCGACCTTGGCCTTGCGAACCGCAGTCAAAATCGCCGGCGTCAGCACGACCGCGGTCGCATCATTCGACATGAAGATCGTTGTAAGCGTGCCAATTCCATAAACGAGCGCGAACAGCCGCCCGCAGGAGCCATGCGCGCCACGCACCGCCACCGAAGAGAGCCAGTCGAACACGCCATGTTCCCGAGCCAGCTCTGAAAGCAGCATCATTCCTGTCAGGAAAAGATAGACATCCGATCCTTCCGCAACCGCCTTCCCGGCAAGTTGTAGCGGGACCAATCGAAGTACCACCAGCAGGATCGCGCCGCCGCCGATCCAGTACACCTCCGGGATACCGCGCGGACGAATCAACATCAGCAGAATACTGATGCCGACAATCGATGCCAGAACGAGGGGAGCGAGTGAAGCAGCGATCATCTACCACTTCCTCCCATGCTTGTTGGGGCAAACTGCGTTCCCAGAAAGCCGTGCTCCGGCCACGCATCGACAGTATCATCCTGATCGCGAGCTGCGCGCTTGGAGCTTTGTACGCATCCTTCCCAGCAACGATCCGATCTCATCATGTGCGAATCTCCCCCTACGAATCCACGACCCTCAACGAGAGCGGATGCACACCGTCCTCAAGAGCCTCGTTCACCAACTCTCTCTCCCACACGCATTGTTCAGCTACCTGGCTCAGCTGCATCGTTCAAACAACATCAAAGCGACTGCTCCCAGGAAACACGAGATACGAAAGCTGATGTGCGGATCACGTTGCCGCCGAATGTTGTACTGAGCGCCGCTCCCAGGCCAACCGCCGTGGCCAGCACTCCCTGCACAAGGTTGAACCTGCCTGTGCCACGCGTGCGATTAGCGTAATGAGGATCTCGACCATCCAAAGATGGCGTTAGCAACGCCGTCGAGGAGTTGGATCGCGATCAGAGCCATGCTCCAATACGTGACTGTGTAGAGCACGCGCGCACCGGAAGAACCTTCAAGTCCAACTAGCAGCAACGCCTTGCGACCATAAATGTATGCAACTCTTTCCACTCATTTAGCCGAGCACATGATGACACCTGCGTGCCAATGAAACATGCCGACATGAACGGCGCGGCAGCACTTACGGACCCGCGACAACATCTCTCCTAATTCCGACGGCATCGCCAAATTTGCAAAATGAAAAAACGCGCACACCAGAAGGGACTTGCTCAGTACTTTCCCCATACGGGACCAGAGTTGATACACCCAACTCGACCACGGATACGCGGATCACCTCGTCTCGTCCGTGTTCTTCGTGGTCGTCGGTTAAGCCGTTGCTTTATCCGGCACCGGCTCAATCGCGCAGAACTCATCGAGAAAACGCACCCCATACGCCTGCACAAGTTTCTCCACGCGCTCCGCGGACTCAGACCGAACGATCAGCCCGGCATGATGGTGTTTGCTCAGGCGATGCACGATCTCAGGATCGTCATAGGACTTCATATCCGGCTGTTCTTGACGTGCAAGACAGATCACACTCCCGGCGAAATTACCTTTCGAAACCGCCGGCGCATAGGCATCCCCGCGCATTGCGGCAACCTCAATGCGTGCCCACTCGACCCATGGATTCAACCCCGTCGCGGCTTCGACGACCTCCGCGATGTACGCTCCACCCACACGCGCCGCGCTCTCGAGAAAATAGAACCGGCCGTCCTCCGCCGATTTGATGAATTCCGTATGTGTGACGCCCGAGACCATACCCAGCGCCTTCAGAACCTGTTTATGTACGTGATCCAGCTTCTGTGCATCGCTCGATTCCGGAGAAAGAGTGCGTGTCGTAAAGACGCCGCCCTAATGCATCGTCTTCATGGGCGGCTGTCCATACTGGTGTGGCGTGCTGAACAACACCTTGCCCTGCCACGTGATGCCCTCAACGTGAAACACCTCTCCTGTTACAAATCGCTCCAGAACGTAGTGACTCTGCAGATCGCCGAGTTGCTCGAGCAACGGCCAGATCTCAGACGGCACATGAATCGTCTTGATACCGATCGCCGAAGCGTTGGCTCGCGGCTTCAGCAGCCAAGGTCCGGGTACGGTGGCCATAAACGTGCGAAGGTCATCATAGTGACAGACACCCGAGAACTCCGGAACAGCAACTCCCGCTGCCTTTGCCTGGACCCGCATCGCCAGCTTGTCGCGAAAATACGCCGTGGCGGAGAGACCCATTCCCGGTAGCCGCAGATGCTCCCGCAGCATCGCCGCCGATTCCATGTCGAACTCGTCCAGCGCGACGATCCAGTCGATTCGCTGCCTGCGTGCCAGGTATGTCACCGTATTGAGCAACTGCTCCGCGGTCAAACCTTCCGGCATCGTGAAGAGCCCGGCCAGCGCCTCCCGCGGCCAGTCCGCATCACGCAAACTGTCCACGGTCAACAGCGTCACGTTCACGCCGAGACGATGCACTTCGCGTAAGAACGCCTGTCCCTTCTCATACGTGCTGATACAGAACACATTCGGCATTCCTGTTCGATCGCTCATCGCTCACCCAGCCTGAGTAGTTTCTTCCTTCATCGTGTTCTTCCACGCGTTCAAGCGAGCTCGCCCTCAGCTAACCGGCCCAGTCAACTTCTTTACCAGGTTTGTTGTCGAAAATCCCTGAACCGTTGGAACAATCTCAACCCTTCCTCCAGCTGCGATCACATCCACGTGACCGACAACCGTTTCGACCGTGTAGTCCCCGCCCTTCACCAGCACATTTGGCTTTAACGCCCGAATCAGGTCCAGCGGCGTCTCTTCATCAAACAGAACCACAGCGTCCACTGCAGCTAGCGCCGACATCACCCGCGCCCGCTCCTGCTCGCTCACAATGGGCCGGCTGGGCCCCTTCAACCGACTCACGGAAGCGTCTGTATTCAGCCCCAGCACCAGCTTCGAACCGAAGCGGCGACAGTCTTCAAGCAGCGTAATGTGGCCAATGTGCAGCAGGTCGAAACAGCCATTCGTGAAGACAATCGTCTCGCCCGAAGCCCTCCACTCCGCCACTCGGACCTTCATACGGTCAAGGTCCAACACCTTCTCACCGGAGTTCAAGCCTGAACTTGGCGTGAGCGCCGCGATTAACTCATGCCTTGCGATCGGCACCGTCCCTACCTTTCCCACAACGATGCCAGCAGCCAGATTTGCCAGTTCGACCGCCGTATGAAGGTGCAGCCCGCCCGCCATACTCGCGGCAAGCATCGCGATAACCGTATCGCCCGCGCCCGAGACATCAAACACTTCGCGCGCTCGGGCAGGCGAGTGATACACCTCATCCGCACTCACCACGCGAATTCCCTTCTCGCTCATTGTGACCGTCAGGAATCCGATATCGTTCTCCGCGATCAACTCCCGCGCCACGCCCAGCATCTCCTCCGTCCGATATGTTGGGATCCGTGTCGCCACGGAGAGCTCCTGCAGGTTCGGGCAGATCGTCGTCGCGCCGGTATACTTGCTGAAATCCGGCGTCTTCGGGTCCGCTAGAATTGGAATGCTCGCAGCCCGCGCAGCCCGGATCACTCGCTCGCACAACGCGGTCGTCAAAGCTCCCTTCGCGTAGTCTGACAGAATGACTGCGTGAACTTTACCCGTCAGCTCGACAACACGATCGATCAGCCGCTGCTCCTCGACAAGCGAAAATGGCTCGCGGCTCTCAACGTCGATCCGCAGCAACTGTTGTCTGCGGCCCACGATACGAGTCTTTGAAATCGTCGGCAGCGAACTCGAGACCACCCCTAGTGTATCGATCCCTGCCTTGTCCAGAAGGGCTGCCAGCTCTCCCTTCTCCCCATCGTCTCCCCAAAAGCCGGCGAGAAACGCCTGACAACCGAGCCCCGCTAGATTCATCGCGACGTTCGCCGCCCCGCCTGGCCGCTCATATCGCTGCGCGTGGCGAAGCACGGGAACCGGCGCTTCGGGGGAGATGCGTTCCACCTCGCCGACAATGTAGCGGTCCAACATCAGGTCGCCCACCACGAGGATCTTAATCTGGCCGAAGCCCCCCTCCAGCAGGTTCAGAATCGAATGTAATTCGGGCAGCATATCTGGCAAAAGTCTCCTGACCCATCATCGCATCCTCGAAAAACTAACGCACCGCCGCTTCACCGAGAACAGCACAGACCTGCGTCAACACCTCTTCGACAGTAATCGAGAGAATGCACTTCTTCCGTTCGACGATGCACGTCTCCAGCCCACACCCCCAGCAATTCACCGGGTGGTAGAGCACGCGATGCTCCGATCCATGTGGAAACCACACCCGCGGCTTTCCTCGCGCGGAGAAGATCGCAACGCAAGGTGTCTGCACAGCAGCAGCCAAATGCATCGGACCGCTGTCATGACCAAGAAACAAGCTCGCCCGCGCAAAGACAGCCGCACTCTCCCGCGGGGTTAGCACACCGCAAAGGTTGACGACAGGACAGACAGTACCGACAGGCCCGCCACCGGAAGCCGCCGCACCCTCACGCCAGCCCTCTGCAATCGCCTCGCTGTACTCCGTATCGATCGCCGATCCCGTAATTGCAAGCGCGTAACCTGGAAAGCGTCGCGCAATCCCAGCCAGCAGCACGCGCCAGTTCTCCCGCCCCCAATCGTTCGTCTGCACCTTCGTTCCGATGCTGACCGCAAGGAAGCGCCGCTCCCCTACTGGCCGAAGCGCCTCATCCGCACGCGCGCGTTCAAGAGAAGTCAGTTGCAGATCCCAACTCGCCGAATCCTCAAGCCGCGCATTCCCGAGCTCCGCGAGGTTGCGAGTCAACCGAGCCGCCTCTTGCTCCAGCATCCCGTCCGCCGCGACGAGATTCTCCTGCATCTCCTCCGTAAGCGGAACCCCCATCAGCTGCCGTATGCCGCAAAGCCTGAAGAACCTGGCATCCCGGCGCGCTGCATCCACCCCTCGTGGTGGTCCCATATACACCAGCACCTCCGGCCGCCAGAGGACCAGCTGCCACCACAGCGCCAGCAGCGCCAGCGGACTGCGTGTGCCCACTGTATAGCGGAAATACCCATGCACCAACCCGGTTCCTTCGAGAATCGCCGCCGCGGGAGGCGCCTTGACCTGAACCGGAAAGTTGGTCAGCAGCCACCGGTCTGCCTCCGGATAGGCGCGAGCCACCAGGTGCAGCGCCGGAAGCGCGACCACCGTGTCACCGAGGCTGCCGAGACGATAGATCAGTACCCGCTTGATGGAACTTTTCATGGTCTTTCTCTAGTCTGCTTGCTTCGCGGCTTCACGGCAAATCCCATCGGTCAACGGGCTTCCGAGCCTCGCCAGCGAGCGCGACACGGGAGGCGTAAACTGATTGCTGATACAGTTCATCTGGATACCTTCACCATCGGAGCGCTCCGCCATCGTATGCCCGAACTCTCCGCGATAGCACGGCTGCACGACCAGGCGACTGCCGATTGGCATGACGCAACCCGTCCGCCCCACGTCTACTCTCTGCCCGATTCGCCCGCCTTCTGCGAACTCGCCATGGCCAATCACCGCGCCAACTTCGATCTGTGGCATGAAGAAGATCTTGCCCGCGACCCGGCCGCCACCGATGCCGCGATCGCTGCGGACAAGCATGCGATCGACAGCCTGAATCAGCGCAGAAATGATCTCGTCGAGCAGATGGATCAGTGGCTGCTCTCCTGGCTGCGTGATGCGGGAACAAGCCAAAGCCTCAATGCTCCGCTGAACTCCGAAACCCCGGGGCTTATTCTCGACCGATTATCGATCCTTGCGCTTAAGATCTATCACACCCGCGAAGAAGCTCATCGCGAGACCGCGACCGAGAACCATCGCCGGCGCAATTGCGAACGCCTGGTCCTCCTTGAAGAGCAGCGCTCCGATCTCGCCAGCTGTCTCGAGTGCCTCTGGATCCAAGTGATCGCAGGCAAGAGAAGATTCAAGCTGTACCGCCAGATGAAGATGTACAACGATCCTGACCTCAATCCTGTTCTTTACCGGCAAAACGGAAGTTGACCTGAGGCGTCGTTCTGCGTATAAAACGCAGACGAGTAGAGAAAGAACGGATTAACGCTTGAGTAAAGAAATAAGGTCTGGAATAAGGTGAAGCAAGCCTGACGCTATTTGTCAGTTGCTCACCCTCCTCACGAACGATCGAGATTGACATGGCGCAGACAAACACAGTGAAACGCACTCCCCGCACCCTCGCCGGCGAAGTTCCCCTAGACTCCGCAAATGGCCGCGCCCACGCCCTGGCCTCGTACGAAGCCGCACTCCGCCTGCTGCAGGACGGTAAGTACGATCACGCGCACCTCGCATTCAAGGCGATGCTGGCCGACAGCCCTGCCGACCTCGCAGCCTCGATCCGGATGTATATCAATGCATGCCTGCTCCAAGTCAAAAAGGGCAAAACGACCTTCGCCAGCCACGAGGAGCACTACGACTATGCTATCTCGCTCCTCAACGAAGGCCACTATGAGGACGCCCGCGAGCAGTTCCGGCAGATCCTCGATGCGCATCCCACTGCCGACTACGCCTTCTACGGCCTCGCCGTCCTGAGCAGCATGACGGGCGACACCCATACCTGCCTCGAACACCTTACCGAGGCTATCCGGCAGAATCCCCGCAACCGTATCCAGGCGCGCTCCGACTCCGACTTCCAGGACATGGCCGACGACCCGCGCTTCACGGATCTCCTCTACCCCGAGGTATGAAGTCGATTCAAGCTTCAAAGCGGACGCAACAAAAGCGCTCCTCTAAACCTGTCAGGCCAAATGCGCTTCGCGTTGTTGCTATCGGCGGAGGAACTGGTCTCTCCACCCTTCTGCGAGGCCTCAAACGCTACGTCGCTCCCCCGCCCGGCACCCCACATTCCGCCTCGGAGATGTGGGATTCTTCCGATTCACGCCTGAAAGATACTCCTTGCCGCATCCGAGACCTCGTCGCCGTCGTCACCGTTACCGACGATGGCGGCTCCTCTGGACGCCTTCGCGAAGACTTCAAAATGCTTCCTCCAGGCGATGTCCGCAATTGCATGGTTGCCCTCTCGGAGGACGAACACCTGCTCTCTCGGCTCTTCCAGTTCCGTTTCGGCAAGGGCGAGTTGCAGGGCCACAGCTTCGGCAATCTCTTCGTCGCCGCCCTCTCGCATATCACCGGTGATTTTGCGCAGGCGGTCCAGATGTCCTCGCAGATCCTCGCCACCCGCGGCCGCATCTACCCGGCGACAAACACGAATGTGACCCTCGCCGCCCGCATGGACGACGGGTCTCTCGTCTCCGGCGAGACCAGCATCACCGCCAGCAGTCACCGTATCGTCGAACTCATGATGAACCCCGCCGACGCGCCGCCCCTGCCTGAGACAATCGATGCGATCGCCGCCGCCGATCTCATCACCATCGGCCCCGGCTCTCTCTACACCTCTCTCATCACCAACCTTCTCGTTCGGGGGATCCCGGAAGCCCTGGCTAATACAAAGGCCACCCGCGTCTACGTCTCCAATCTCATGACTCAGGCCAACGAGTCACTCGGTCTTACCGCTTCGCAGCACATCGAGAAACTCCTGCAACACACCGGCGCGGCAAAGCCCATATTCGACTACGCCCTCATCAACACGGCCCCGATCTCCCCCACCCTCCTCGCCAAATATGCCAGCGAAGGTCAGACCCCGATCGAGCCCGACCTCGACCGCATCCGCGCTCTCGGCGTCGAACCCGTCACCGGCGATTTTCTCCACGAAGGCGACGTCCTCCGTCACGATTACGATAAAGTCACTAACGCTCTCCTTGATCTAGCTCAACCCTCCTGACAGCTGCCTATGCAGTGCCCCATCCTCGAGCGGTTCCGTCGCAGCAGGGTGGGCTATCCACGCACACGTGCGATCATTTCTTCAATCCCCACCCAGGACTCGTCAGCCTGAGATCTTCGCGTCGCTGCAAAGCGGACGTAATCCCTCAAGCCAACTGTCATACTCTATCTCCATGACCCCCACCCTCGAAGGTCCGCGCCTTCGCCTCGAACCTCTCACCCTCGCCCACATTCCGGCCCTCGAATCCGTAGCTTACGACGCCCGCAACTGGCACTACATGACCACCTGGGTCAAGTCTCACGCCGACCTTACCGCATGGGTTGCGACTGCCCTCGCAAACGAGCGCGCCGGCACTACTCAGCCTTGGATCATCCTTCTCAAATCCACCGGCAAACCTATAGGCACAACTCGCTTCGCGGACCTCGATCTCCATCACCGCACAGTCGAAATCGGTTACACCTGGGTCGCTCCCGCTTTCTACGGCACCGGCCTGAATACCGAAGCAAAACTCCTCCAGCTTGACTACGCCTTCGAGACCCTGCACGTGAACCGCGTCGCCTTCAAGACCCTGCACGTGAACCGCGTCGCCTTCAAGACCCATCACGAGAATCTGCAATCCCAGGCCGCCCTGCGCAAACTCGGCGCGACCGAGGAAGGCACCTTTCGCAACCACTTCCTCATGCCGGATCAAACCCAGCGCCACAGCGTCTGGTTCTCGATCATTCAGCAGGAATGGCCTCAGGTCCGATCAAGACTCATACACCACATTGAGCAGCGTCGAGGCTCTGTCGAGTTATGATGCGTGACAGGAGATCGTTCCACCATGCTGACGCCCTTTCACATCGCCTTCCCGGTCGACGATCTCGACGCCGCACGTCACTTCTATGGCACAAAACTCGGCTGTCCGGAAGGCCGGAGCTCCGATCAGTGGATCGACTTCGATTTCTTCGGCCATCAGATCGTCGCTCACCTCAAACCCGCCACACTCCAACCGAATATTCATCACAACCCGGTCGATGGCCACTCCGTCCCCATTCCTCACTTCGGCGTCGTCTTGACGATGGACCAGTGGCAAACGCTCGCTGATCGCCTCCGAGGGGCAGGAACCAGTTTCGTCATTGAGCCGTACATCCGTTTCAAGGGCGAGGTCGGCGAACAAGCCACCATGTTCTTCCTCGATCCTGCTGGAAACGCCCTGGAGTTCAAAGCCTTTGCAGACATAACTCAGCTATTCGCAACGTAACGCTTATCTGCACTCTGTCTCTGATCTACCCTGCAATATCCTGTCATCCCGAGCGCAGTCGCAGAATCTACGCGAGTGCTTGCCGCGCAGCTTGTCTGTTCTCCTTATCCACTCGCAAGGAACCGTCATCCTGAGCGGCGCGCAACGGAGCCGAAGGACCTGCATCTGTACTTGCCACTGCTCGTTTTCTCCTCACCCATCTCCTGTCATCCTCAGCAAATGCGGAGCACGCAGTTTGAATGACCCGCGGTTGCACATGCCTATGCCTGCTCTATGCCGGTCTGCTCTCCACAATCCATACACGTCCACTAGCTAAATCTCTGCCATTCCAATAGGCTTCCTATCGAAGCCTCTCCGCAGAATCCCTTGCCGCCGGACGCATCAGGAGTTCCATGCTAGTTCGCACCCTCTGCCTTATCCTTGCATCGCTTCTCACGGCTCCCGCCTTCGCGCAAAACAAGCCAGACCTCTCCAAACTTCCCTGGATGAACGTATCGCTCTCACCGGACCAGCGCGCCGACATGGTGGTTCACAAGATGACCCTTGATGAGAAGCTGCAGCTCGTCAACGGCACCGGCTGGGGCGTTCTGCGTGAGGGTGACCGCGTTCCGGCACGCTCAAACTTTGGAGCCGGCTTCCTCGACGGGATTGATCGCCTCGGCATCCCCGATATCAACGAAGCAGACTCCGCCGTTGGTATCCGCATGGCTGCGCTTCAAAGCCGCTACGCGACCCTGCTCCCCTCGGCCATCGGTGCTGCCTCAAGCTGGGACCCCGACTCCGCCTTCCTCTACGGTGCCGTTATCGGACGGGAGCTGCGCGCCCAGGGCTACAACATGTCCATCGGAGGCGGCGTCAACATCACCCGCGAGCCGCGCAACGGACGCAACTTCGAGTACGCCGGTGAAGATCCCGTTCTCGCCGGAACCATGACCGGCACCCTTATGAAGGGCCTCGCCGCCCAGCAGGTCATGAGCGACATCAAGCACTATGCCATGAACGACCAGGAGACCGGACGTAACGTCGTCAATGTTTTGCTCGATAAGAAAGCGATGCGCGAGTCCGACCTGCTCGCCTTCCAGATCGCTATCGGCATCAGTCAGCCCTCCGGCGTCATGTGCTCCTATAATCTCGTCAATAGCAACTACGCCTGCGAGAATGACTATCTTCTCAACCAAGTGCTCAAGAAGGATTTCAACTTTAAAGGCTTCGTCCTCTCCGATTGGGGCGCTACGCACTCGACTGTCAAGGCTGCCATGGCCGGGCTCGATCAGGATATGCCCGGCGATGACGGCTTCTTCGGTCAAAAGCTGAAGGAAGCTATCCAGGGCGGACAGGTTCCCATGTCGCGCCTCGACGACATGGCGCATTGCGTCCTCCGCAGCATGTTCGTCGCCGGTGTCGTCGATCACCCCCCAGTCCGCAGCGTGGTCGACCCCTTCCGTGGCCTCGAGGATGCACAACACATCGCCGAAGAGGGCATCGTGGTCCTGCGCAACGAAGATCACCTGCTACCGCTTACTACGCAGGGAACCGGCTCCATCGTTCTCATCGGTTCTCATGCCGACGTCGGTGTCCTCTCGGGCGGAGGCTCCGCGCAGGTCGACCCTCCGGGCGGCAACGCTATCCACCCCGAGCCCGGTCCGTCCAAGTGGGGTGAGGCCGTCTACTTTCCTTCCTCGCCGCTCAAGTTCATCCGCGGCAAGGCCGGCGGGCGAAACGTTACATTTGATCCGGGCACCGATCCTGGTTCCGCTGCCCAGGCAGCCAAGTCCGCCGGCGTCGCCATCGTCTTCGTGACTCAGCCCATGCGCGAAGGTGTGGATGCCGCGACGCTGTCGCTTCCCAATGACCAGGACGCGCTGGTGGAGACGGTCGCCGCAGCAAATCCCAACACCATCGTCGTCCTCGAGACCGGTGGTCCGGTCTCCATGCCCTGGGTCAATAAGGTAAAAGGCGTCCTTGAAGTCTGGTATCCCGGTATCGGCGGCGCACAGGCTCTCGCCAATATCCTGTTTGGCGACATTAATCCATCCGGCAAGCTCTCTGTAACGTTCGCCAAGACGGAAGCTGACCTGCCGCATCCACAGATCGTGGGTATGGAGATCGAGAAGAAGACGAAGCTCCGCGCGGCCGACGCGAAGGCAGCCGGCGGTGAAGAAGAGAAGCACCTGGGTCAGTTCGATCTCTCCTATGCCTCCGAAGGCGCGAAGGTGGGCTACAAATGGTTCGACGCCGAGCACAAGGAGCCGCTCTTCCCCTTCGGCTTCGGCCTCTCGTACACCACCTTCACCGAGTCAGGACTTACCGTCGACGACGTTCAAAAAACGGTCCGGTTCACCGTCCGTAACACCGGCAGGCGCGACGGCACCGAAGTCGCCCAGGTCTATGTCGCACTGCCCACTGCCGCAAAGGAGAACTACAAACGTCTCGTCGCCTGGCAGCGCGTCGCTCTTGCCCCGGGCGAGTCAAAGACCGTCGCGCTGTCTCTGAATCCGCTCTACATGTCCATCTTCGACACTGGGAAGGATGCCTTCACCTTGCTGCCTGGCGAGTATAATGTCATGCTTGGCTCATCCTCCCGGGATCTGCCGGAGACGGCAACGTTGCACGTTCAATAAGATGGAACATATAGCATTCGTGAGGATACATTCGTGAGCATTGTGGCCGGGGTCGACTTCGGAACGCTCAGCGTTCGCATCTCCATCTTCGATAAAGAACGCGGTAAACTCGGCATGGCGACCGCTGAATACCCGCTGCACCGCTCCGCCGCCGACCCGAACCTGGCTACCCAAAGCCACGACGACCAGATGAACGCGCTCACCTGCGCCATGCACGAAGCGGTGAAGGTGAGCGGCATCGACGGCTCTGCAATCCGTGCGGTTGCTCTCGATACAACCGGTTCGAGCGTCATCATGGTCGGCGAAAAGCTCGTGCCGCTTGGCGAATATTACCTCTGGGCCGATCACCGGGCTTCAGGCGAGGCAGCCGAGATCACTGCAGCCGCGCATCGATACAACGAGGGCAGGGGCTTTGAAGGGATCGAGTGGTGCGGCGGCGTGTACTCGTCCGAATGGGGCTGGTCGAAGCTGCTGCACTGGCTGCGGCACAACCCGGAGTTGCGGCCGAAGCTGGTCACCGCGCTCGAGCACTGCGACATGGTTGCCGCCACACTCTGCGGCATTACCGACCCGAACGAGATTCCGCGCAGTGTCTGCGCGATGGGCCATAAGTGGATGTGGAATCCGCGCTGGGGCGGACTGCCACCGGAAGATTTCCTCGTCAGCGTCGATCCGCTGCTGGCCGGCATCCGCTCGAAGATCAGAGGCACGTTCAACACATCGGACGAGTTAGCCGGCCATCTCAGCACGGAGTGGGCCGGGAAGCTGGGTCTGGCTGCAGGCATTCCGATTCCAACGGGCGCCTTTGACGCTCACTGGGATGCGGTTGGCGCGAATATCCGGCTGGGCGATGTCGTCAACGTCATCGGCACCTCGACCTGCATCATCGGGATGAGCGACCAGCAGACGCTGGTGCCGGGAGTCTGCGGCGTGGTGCCCGGATCGGTGTATCCCGATGAGGTTGGGATCGAAGCGGGCATGTCGGCGGTCGGCGATATCTTTGCGGCGATTGCAAAGCGAGCGAGACGATCGGTCGCGGAACTATCGGAAGAGATCGAGCTCTATCAAGCCGGTCAAACAGGGCTGCTGCGGTTGACCTGGGACAATGGCGATCGAACCGTTCTGGTCAATCCTGAGCTTGGGGGCGTGACCTTCGGCTGGAACCTGCATCACACGGCGGCGGACGAACTGTTTGCGGCGATCGAAGGAACGGCGCTGCATACGCGCGTGATCTTCGAACGAATGGAAGAGAACGGCGCACCGATCCGTCGCGTCATCAACGGCGGCGGCATCCCGAAACGCAATGCCCTCCTGAACCAGATCTACGCGAACGCGCTGAACAAACCGGTGCTGGTGCCGGACGGCGACGTAACCAGCCTCGGATCGGTTATCTTCGCATTCCTTGCGGCGGGCGATTTCACCTCGATCGACGAGGCGCAGGATGCGCTGTGTCCGCCGTTCAAGGTATTCGAGCCCGAACCGGTTCAGGTGAAGCGGTATGACCGGCTGTATCAGATGTTCCGGGCTGCGTACTTTGCGCTCGGGAGTGCCGATGCGGAGGGCGTGCAACTCGGGCAGATTCTTCCCGGATTGCGGGCGATCCGGAGGGAGTGCCTGCAATCCCACGAGACAAGCTAAGTTTCAATCTCAGATCCTAAGTTATTTATTTGCAACAGATAGCTTAGGCATCCACGGTAAAGTATTCATAATAGAGAATTTACATCTAAAGTATTCAAAGTAAAGAGGATATAGAGCAAAGGAAGGTTTAACTATAAAAGCCCGAAACTCTGAGGATGCGCTGAAGTGGATCTTGTCGGGGTCGCGACAGTTCCCCCGCGGCTAAAGCCCTCACTCTTGGCGCAGGAACTTAGGGCGCGGCCGAAGCTTTACCCCTTCAAGACAGCATTACTAAAATTACGCTCGCTGTTGAGTGAAGCGATGGCAATCATGTTGACTGGTGCAGCAACTATGGGTCAGTTCCAGGGGTCAGGCCTGGAGGAGGTAGTCGGTCCGGGCTAGCTGGAGGAAGGCAGAGACCTGGGTTTGCTGCCATTCGGGGGTCTGACCGAGTTCGGCGGACATGAGGGCGGCGACCTCTGGGGCAGCGCGGATGGCTGCTTTGGCATCGAGAAGGAGGGCGCGGGTACGCCGGGAGAGGACGTCTTCGAGGGTGCGGGCCATCTCTTCGCGGACCGCGTAAGCGACCTCCGCGAAGGTGTAGGGCAGGGCGGGATCGATGGTTTGGCCGAGTGATGGATCTGCCGTAATGAGTGCAACAATAGCCGGGGCGTCGGTGCCGTACTCGCGGAGGTACGGGTCTGAGATGTCTTCGGACGTGGTGGCTCCGCGGAGGGCGATGGAGCCGGAGACGGATTTCAGAGTGGGGAGAGCGCCCTGCTTGATGGCGAAGTCGAGGGTGTCCTCAGCCATGCGGCGATAGGTCGTCCACTTGCCACCAGCGACCGTGATAAGGCCATTGGCGGAGGTGTCGATGTGGTGTTCCCGGGAGAGCCTGGAGGTGGTGGCGCTCTTTCCTGTGACCAGGGGACGCAGGCCGGAGAAGACGGACAGAATGTCCAAGCGATCGATGGGCCGAGCGAGGTAGAGGTTGGCGAGTTCGAGCAGGTAGTCGATCTCGGCCTCGGTATGGCCGGGTTCCACTTCGGAGTTTGTAGCCGGAATATCGGTCGTGCCGATGACGACCCGGCCCTGCCAGGGGATGGCGAAGATCACGCGGCCGTCGTCGGTTTTGGGGACCATGAACGCGGTTTTCGCTTCAAGACCGGATTCGCGGCCGCCGAGTACATCCTTGCTGACCACAATATGGGAGCCACGGCTTACGGAGAGCAGCGATGGCCGCTCGGGCTCGTCCATACGCCGGATCTCGTCGACAAAGATCCCAGTTGCGTTCATGACGGTCTTTGCGCGAATGGAGCGTTCGGCGCCTGTTTCAAGATCGCGAACAACTGCGCCTGTTACCCTGCCGCCGGTGTGGATGAGACGGATGCAACGGGTGTAGTTGGCGATTATTGCGCCGTGATCCGCCGCGGTGCGGGCGAGGGCAAGGGCGAGCCGGGCGTCGTTGAACTGGCCATCGTGGTATAGGATGCCACCGCTGAGATGCTCTGGTTTGAGCCCCGGGATGCGGGCGAGGGTGGCCTGCCTGCCGAGAATTTTCGTCGGGCCGAGTGTGGCCTTCCCGGAGAGGAGATCGTAAAGCTTGAGGCCGGCGCCGTAGTAGGGGAGCTCATAGGCGTGATTGGCGGGGATGATGAAGGGGAGTGGATGGACGAGGTGCGGCGCGTTCCTGACCATGATGGCGCGCTCGTGCAAGGCTTCGTAGACGAGATGGATCTGACCGCTGGCAAGATAGCGGACACCGCCGTGGACGAGTTTGGTGGCGCGGCTGGAGGTGGCCTGGGCAAAGTCTCCCGCTTCGGCGAGGGCGGTCCGGTAGCCGCGGGTGACGGCGTCGACGGCGATGCCGAGGCCGGTTGCGCCGCCGCCGATGATCAGGACGTCGAAGTCGTTATCGAGTGCGGCGAAGGTGTCGGTGCGCGACGTACCGGGGCGGATCATGCTGGTCCTCTGCTGTTTGGATGAATGATAACGAAGACCGTTGAGCGGTGTGCCGGAAAGCAAGAAGAGAGGCACAGCACGAGCGAAATGCGTGGGTCTCTCCACCTCGCAACGGACGATGGAACTGTCCGTTGCTTCGGTCGAGATGACGGAGTTCCTTGTTCTTTGAAGAGAACGACAGCCGAGAGCAACGGCAAATGCAGGTCCTTCGGCTGCGCTCAGGATGACAGAATCTGGGTTATGTTCATGGAATCGACTGCATGGTTCTTGCGCGCTGTCTGGCAGGCAGGAACTGGTGAATGAGTAGCTGGTAGGCTCCGCCACCGGCTACGCCGCCGATCAAGGGACCGAGGATGGGGATCCACCAGTAGTTGCCGGGCGAGGGGAAGGCCGAGTTCCCCCAGCCGGCAAGAAAGCAGAAGAGCCTTGGGCCAAGGTCGCGGGCGGGGTTGATTGCCCAGGCCTCGAGGTACCCCATGGAGGCACCGATGGCGGCGACGAGAAAGCCAATGATGAGCGCGCCGGAGTTGGCACCGGGAGCCTGCTCGTTGTATTGCTCGGTGATGGCGAAGATCCCGAAGATGAGGATCGCCGTCAGGATGATCTCATCCGTGAAGGCGTGCATCGGCTGAATGGCGAGGCCAGGGTGGGTGAAGAAGACGCCGGCGGCGCCACCGGCCGAACGCGTGAGATGGTGGAACGCGTTGAACTGGTCGATAACGGGCGAGAAGAGGGCGTAGACGATCGCCGCTCCGAGAAGACCGCCAAGCACCTGCGCCACGCAGTACGGTAGCACCTTGCGCCAGGAGAACTTGCGAAAGATGGCGAGTGCGAGCGTGACGGCCGGGTTCGCGTGGCATCCACTGACCGAGGCAGTTGTGTAGATAGCGATGGTGACGGCTAGACCCCAAGTAATGCAGACGCCCCAGTAGGCTTGCTGGTAGGGGCTGGGGTCATAGAGGGTGTACATCGCGGCAACGGAGTCGCCGATCGTGATGATGAGGAACATGGCGACTGCCTCCGCGATCAACTCCCCGAGAAAGGCTCTTTTCATGTGAACGTACCTCAGGATGATGCCCGTTGCTTGTATCGGCTGGAACGCGGCTGACCCGCATCCTTTATAACAGGCGAATACCCCGGGCCTTCAGCCCTGACTCGCAAGGCAGTTCTGCCGGACGGGCCCACTTCGCGTCGCGCGGTCACTTCGTGACGGGTGATCGCGTCGCCTGGTGCTCTCGTCGGTCGCAAGCAATCGTTCGTGCCGACCAGCGGAGGTTCTAAGAAGCTCATCCCTGCCACGACCGGTATACGCGTCACGAAGTGACCGCCGCCCGCGCAGGGCGTACATCTAGTATCTAAACAGGTTTTAAGGTGTTTGGTCGTCGATCCAGTCGAAGGAGCGGGTGACGGCTTTCTTCCATTGCCTGTAGTGCAGGTCACGCTGGGCGCCCTCCATCTGCGGCTTCCAGGTGCGATCGACGGACCAGTTGGCGATGAGGTCGTCGGTATCCTTGTAAAAGCCGACGGCCAGCCCGGCGGCGTAGGCGGCCCCGAGCGCGGTGGTCTCCTTCATCATGGGTCGGACGACCGTGCGATCGAGGATGTCGGCCTGGAACTGCATGAGGAGGTCGTTCGCAACCATGCCGCCGTCGGTGCGGAGTTGTTCGAGCGAGATGTCGGAGTCGGCCTCCATGGCCTCGACGACCTCGCGGGTCTGGAAGGCGGTGGCCTCGAGGGCGGCGCGGGCGATGTGGCCCTTGTTGGCGTAACGGGTGAGGCCGGTGATAACGCCGCGTGCATTATCTTTCCAATACGGTGCGTAGAGGCCGGAGAAGGCGGGAACAAAGTAGACGCCGCCATTATCCTTGACGGTGTTCGAGAGGAGTTCAATATCCTCACTCTTTTCGATAAGGCCGAGGTTATCTCTGATCCATTGGACGAGGGCGCCGGTGATGGCGATGCTTCCTTCGAGGGCGTAACAGGCGGGCTGTCCGCCGAGCTTGTAGGCGACCGTGGTGAGAAGGCCGTGGGTCGATGCGACGGGGTTTTCGCCGGTGTTGAGGAGGAGAAAGCAGCCTGTGCCGTAGGTGTTCTTGGCCTGGCCGGGCTTGAAGCAGGTCTGGCCGACGAGTGCAGCGTGCTGGTCGCCGAGGATGCCGGCGATGGGAACACCGGCGAGATGAGTCCGCGTGAGATCGCCGTAGTGCTCGCTTGAGGAGCGGACTTCGGGAAGCATGGAACGCGGAATGTCGAAGGCGTTCAGGAGTTCGGGGTCCCAATCGAGGGTCGCCAGATTCATCAGCTGGGTGCGGCTGGCGTTGGTGACGTCGGTGAGATGGATGCCTCCGTGAACTCCTCCGGTCAGATTCCAGATCAGGAAGCTGTCCATGTTGCCGAAGAGGAGCTTGCCGTCATTGGCTTCCTGGCGAGCACCCCTAACGTTGTCGAGCAGCCAGGAGATCTTAAAGCCAGAGAAGTAGGTTGTCAGGGGCAGGCCAGTCTTTACGCGGAAACGGTCCTTCCCTCCGTTGGTGGCGAAGCGTGTGACGTAGTCGGCGACGCGGGTGTCCTGCCAGACGAGGGCGTTGTAGATGGGAAGGCCGGTCTCCCTGTTCCAGACGACGGTGGTCTCGCGCTGGTTGGTGATGCCGATGGCCGCAAAGTCTTTTGGGCGAAGACCTCGCGCCGCGCTGGCTTCATCGATGACCTCGAGAGCCCTGCGCCAGATCTCGAGGGCGTCGTGCTCGACCCAGCCCGGATTGGGATAGATCTGCTCATGCTCTTTTTGAGCCATCGAGACGACACGTCCGCGGCGATCGAAGACCATGAAGCGGGTACTGGTGGTTCCCTGGTCGAGTGCACCGATGTACGCGGTCATGTGCTTCCCTTCTGAATATGCGGCAGGCATGATCGCTTATCCGGAGTGAGGAGCTCCGGGTTGGCAAGCGGAATGTTCGCTTCTCCGCCGCTCGAAGACTTTACCTGCTTGAGGAATGCTTGGCAAGTTGAGCGGAGCGCTAGCCAGGGCAAATTACCTGTTGCTTTGGAGTGGCATAGATTGTGCAGAGCCGTTTTCCTTGGAGAAAACGGCGTCGATACTCAAGCCTCCCGATACTCCCACAGGTAATTTCCTTTAGCGGCTGAGGCGGATAGCAAATTGGACGACGCGCGGATCGGTGGTGGTGGCTGTGATGCTGCCGAAGGCGGGAGTACCAAAGCTGCCGTTGGGCTGGGCGAAGCCGGGGGTGTTCGAGACGTTGAAGACTTCAGCCCGCAGTTCGACATCGGTACGTTCGCTGAGAGCTGTATGTTTGACGAGAGCCAAATCGAGATCGCGAAAGGCGGGACCGCGGACGGGGTTGCGCGAGGCGTTGCCGATCGTATACTGCACGGCCTGGAAGACGGAGGTGTTGAAGAAGCGAACAGTGGTGCGCTGGTTGCTGGGCAGGGCCGGGTTGGCGATGAGGTTGGGACGTTGCAGCACGAAGCCGGCGAAGGCGAGATTGTTGGTGCCCTGGGTGATGGGAACCGGCATGCCGGATTGCATGGAGTAGATGCCGTTGACGGCGAATCCGCCGAGGAGAACGCTCGAGATGCCGTTTGAGCCGAAGCGATGCCCGCGCCCTGCGGGAAGCTGGTAGGTTCCGCTGGCGGCGAGTACGTTGGGAACATCGCCGCTCGACGAATCGCGCTCAAGGTAAGGCCGGAAGGTGTCTGCCGCAATGAGGCTGTTCGAGTTCGGCGAAGAGAGAACGGTCGAGGAGAAGACGGCGGAGGCATCATCGATCAGCTTCGAGTGAGTGTAGCTGAGCAGCAGAGAGATGCCATTTGAGAGGCGCTGCTCGATCTTGGCCTCAAATGCGTTGTAGTTGGATTGGCCGGTGTTGTTGCGGTAGGCGGCCACGTTGAGGAAGCGGGCGTACGGTTTGATCGATTGCGCGTAGGTGATGGTCTTGCCGCCGATCGAAGAGGACGTGGGGAGCTGGCCGAGGTATGGGTTCGCGACAGGCGCCTGGAGCGCGCTTGCGCCGAGCGAGAGCTGCTGGGCTGTGAGCTGATTCAGGTTGGTGTCCGGAATGCCGACGCGGACGATGTGCGAGCCGACATAGGCGAGGTCGACCGAAAGGTTGGATGTGACGTCGCGCTGGAAGGCGAGGTTCCACTGCTGCACATAGCCCGATCCCTGGCTGCGTTTGACGGTATAGACGCTCTGGCCGAGACCGGCGTCGGGGGTCAGCTGAATAGGCGCGACCGATGGACCGCGAGATAACGCGAAGGCAGCGTTGATGCTGTCCTGCGTCCGCTGGGCTACGTTCTGGATGAACGGAAACTGCGGCGTGGTGAAGGGCGTGGTGATGCCGGACTGATCGATGAAGACGATGCCGAAGCCGGAGCGAACGACCGTCTTCGTGTCGATCGCGCAGGTGAAGCCGATGCGCGGGGCGACGTTGTCATAGTGCAGTTCGCGGGCTGCGCGGGGGAAGCCGTTCTGACCGAGGTACTGGGGTTGCTGCGTCTGAAGATTGAAGACGGCGCCTTGATTGGTGGCCTCGGTCGAGGGGTGATGCAGGGTGTAGCGGGCACCGATGTTCAGGGTCAGGTTCGGCATCACCTGCCAGTCGTCCTGGGCAAAGTACTCTTCAATGTGATCACGGGGCCGGATCTTGCTGGACTGAAGATCGATTTGAAAGGTGTCGACCTGTCCGAGCAGGAAGCTGGCAAGCGCGTTACCGGTCCCCGCGACGCCCTGCTGGTTGGTGCCTGTGGTGGTGAAGGCGAAGGCTCCGGTGGGATTGGGCGGAGCGACGGCGTTCAACTGATAGGCGCGCAGATCGGCGCCGAACTTGAGCGCGTGGCCCCTGCGATTGTAGGAGAAGGTTTCGACCAACTGCGAGACCGCGGTCTGGTACTCGGAGAAGGTGCTTGCCGATGGTCCGAGCTGCTGCTCGCCGGTGATGGTGAAGAGGGGCAGCGCGCTCGAGAATGCGGCGTTCGTCGGGATGCCAGGGACACCGAGCGCCGCGGATGCCGTGTTAGCGAGCGAGGTGCCGACGATGGTGTTGCCGCGGCGGGTGTAGCCAAGGCGCAGGTCATTCAACGTTCGCGCGCCGAAGGTATGCGTCTCGTTGGCGACCACCTGCTGGCCGAGAACATTCGAGAGGCCGACGACATTGCCGGCACCGACGATCGAGCCAGTGATGATACCGCTGCCATCGGGGAGCGGCGTGACCGGCTGCTCCACATCGCTGAAGTAGGAGTAGCGCACAAAGGCACGGTCGTTCTGGCGGTAGGCGCCGTCGAAGCGAACGTCGAACTGGCTCTGGTGATCGGAGTCGTTGGCGGTATGGGTATAGTTGCTGCTTCCGGGGGCATTGGGAAGCGGATAGCGATTTAAGAGCGCGACAGCGGCGGGATCAAACGGGCGATTAATCGTGTCGTTGGGAAACTCCTTGCGCACATAAACCTTGCCATTGAAGACAGTGGTCGCGGGATCGAAGACAGGCGTTCCAGTGAAGATGCCCCGGCGCTGGGCCAGCGTGGGGACCGTTGAGTTGCGGACGACACCAGCGAGAAATCGTTGCCCCTGGAATCCCCCGAAGAAGAAGAGCTTGTCCTTGAGGATGGGCGCGCCCAGGGTACCGCCGTACTGGTTGCGCCGGTACTCGGGCTTTCGGGTGGGCAGGCGCGAGAAGTAGTTCCGCGCGTTCAGGGCTTCGTTCCGAAAGAACTCATAGAGGCTGCCGTGGATGATATTCGACCCGGATCGCGTGGAGAGATTGACGACACCGCCGTTGAAGCGGCCGAACTCTGCGGGGACATTGTCGGCCTCGACGTTGAACTCCCGAATGTTGTCGATGATGGGAAAGAAAGCCACCTGGCCGGGCTCAGGCTGGAGGGCCGAGATTCCATCGAAGAGATATTCATTGGTGCGGGGCCGGCCTCCGTTGATGCGGGGAAACGGAGTCCCAGGCGGCAGGGAGACACCGGGAGCAAGGGTCGTCAACTGGACGAAGTTACGGCCGTTGAGGGGAATAGCGACGACGGTCGATCCAGCAATCACGGTCTGAATATTGCTGGTTTGCGATTGCAGCAGAGGCGCATCCGCGGTGACCGTGACCTTCTGCTGGCTCGACGCGAGCGTAAGCGTCAGATCGAGACCGATCGTCATGCCGGTGATCAGCGTGACCCCATCGCGAGTCAAGTGAGTAAATCCGGGCGCTGTAACATCGACGCGATATCGCCCCGGCTGCAGAGCTGTGAAGACATAGCTGCCGTCTCCAGCCGTCGTGCTTGCCCGTGAGACGGCCGTGCTGATCTCTGTAGCGACGATCCGCGCACCCGCAATGGCTGCACGCGATGGATCGGCGATGTGCCCTCGCAGGTCGGCAGCGATTTGCGCGCAGGTGGTGGCCGAGCAAAGGAGGGTCGAGAGAAGAGCGATCAGCTTCTTCGATACGGCGGGCATAGATCTCCCATCCTGGGCAATGTTCTCTAAGAGAGGTTGACGGAATTCTGATAGCTGGGGGCCAGCAAGGAAAGACGGGGCTGCATTACGAATCTATGCGAATCCATCCGTATCGTCAACGAATAGTGGGGATTGACGGGGAGGTTGTACGTAGCTCGCCGTGACCTATTTGGGACAGATTACGAAAGTGAACCTGGTGTGCACTAGGAACGTGCTGCATCCGGGCGCGTCCTCCGGGACAACCGTAGTTTGACATCGGTTGCGGGATGAGTCCCTTTGACATACTCAGGCCGCGTAAGTAGCCATTGGTAGCATCTTTTGCGTCTACCCTAAAGATCTTTCACGTACCTGAAGATTCGCGATGGACACCTTCTAGACGCGGCTCCCGGCTTGGGCATCAAATGTGTACAAAGGGGCTGACGCAATCCGTCAGTCATCCAAGTCGCGTATGCCTCCGACATTAAGCCGGATGAGTAACTTCCGCAACTAACCGCACGTTTAAAATGCTGCACGTCGAAATGAGGAATCATGTACCACCACGTAAAGAAACTAATGTATGACGTCAACGTCGGAACCCCTGATGTTCGCTTTGGCACTATGCTGCTCGAGCAATTCGGCGGTGCTAATGGCGAGCTCGCCGCAGCTATGCAATACACGATTCAGGGCTGGAATTGCCCTGACCCACAGCGCAAAGATCTTCTTATGGACATTGGGACAGAGGAGATCAGCCATCTTGAAGTTGTAGGAGCACTGATTCGCATGCACCTGAAGCCTTTGAAAAAATCTCTGCAGGACGCAGAAGAAGACCCGCTGGTTGCCGTCACAGGAGGTGGTGGTCTGGACCTGCGGAATTCCATGGGAAACGCCTGGACGGCGGACTATCTGAAGATCAGCGGTGAGTTGGACGTAGATTTGCGAAATAATATCGCCGCGGAGGCGCGTGCCAAGATCACCTATGAGCGCCTGATGCACCTCACTGATGATCGTGGCTCCAAAGACGCTCTTCAGTTCCTAATGACGCGTGAGATCACGCACTTGAAGGCGTTTAGTGCAGCTCTCGACAGTCTCGGCAAAGATCGCTTCACAATCGGCCAACTGCCACCAACCCCGGGCATTGTCGACGAGTACTACAACGACTCGACAGGTGAGGGCGCGCTCGGCTCCGATGGAGTGGGAAACTGGATCAGTATGTATGGTCTGAAAGTGGCCGAAACGCCTGAGGTGTTCAGGTCAATTGCACAGAGTGAATCCATGAATAGTCAGCTTGCAGAAAACTCCAGCAAGATACCTTCTACGGCTTCTCTCATGGACCTTGACAAGAATGGCATCAGTCACGGTAAACCTGCGCCCGGCGCCGCGACGTTGAAAGAACAGACAGAAGCTGCGTTGACCCGATAAGGGTGGTGCCAGAAGAGGTCACCTTCGGGTGACCTCTTGCTTGTATTCTGCTGAAAGAGAAATATCGGCCGCGAAAGCTATTAGTCCTATATCTAGCGAACTACAACATCGTTGCTCTACACCCGCAGGTTCATGTTTTACATATGTTCGATCATCACATCGGTCGATTTGACCAGGGCAGCTGCTGTGTCACCGCGTTTCAACTGCATTTCGCGGACAGCATCCGAGGTGATGATGGCGGTCACCCGCTGGTCTCCGATTGCCAGCACGACTTGTGCCATCAAGCCGTCGATCTTCAGATCGAGTACTTTGCCGACAAGCTGGTTCCGTCCGCTCACTTTCCGGTAGCGTTCGCGCGAGCGGACGGGAGCAATCTCTGCTTCTCGTTTGAGGAAAGGTTTCAAAGCACCGACAGGTATTCGATGATGCCCACCGGGAGTGGGGATGGTCTCGATCTTGCCGGAGAGGATCCACTGCTTGATGGTTGGGTAACTCACGTTCAGCATGCCCGCCGCTTCGCGAGGGGTCAACAGGGACTGTATTGGTATCTTCATTTTGATCATCTTTGTATGCGCCATGGTGATCCTCCCCGATCAGAGTCTGACTCTGCTATCGTACTTGTCTGTTTGTGTCGAATCGATCGTTCACAGACGATGAAGGCGGACGGCATGCGTCAGCGTTTACCGGCCTTTCCGATCGCGAGGGCGATCACAGCGCCTGCGACTCCCACCGCGAGCAGCATGGCGAGTGGATTTACGATGGCGGCGGTATACGCACTTCTGCGAATGAAGCTTTGATCGCCTCGGACCTGGCCATCGATGCCAGGCTGCCACAGGCTATCCGGCCGGTGTGGCTGCTTGGGCTCCTCCTTGAACTGCGACTTGACCATGAAGCTTGAGGTCATATCGACCAGACCAGGGGTGAGCCGGCTGAAGATTCCCATCAGCTTGCCTGCTCCGCCTACGTGGAGCGCACGGCGAGGATGCTCGGCAGCAAGCAGGATCGTTCGTGCCACGTCTTCAGGAGCGTAGATCGGCGGCGGCAACTTGGCCTCGGTCGCAGTGTAGTTCTTGGCGTGGAGCGCAAAGGGTGTCCCGATGGCAGCCGGCTGAATAAGCGTCAGCGAGACTGGAGCGCCCTCGTCCCTGAGTTCGCGCCGCAGCGCATCAGTGAAGCCTTTGATCGCATACTTGGTTACGGAGTACATGCCCTGGATAGGAAAGGCAAAGTCGGAGGCTACACTGCCGAGATTGATGAGCGCGCCGCCACGCTGCTTAAGGTGTTTGAGAGCTGTCGTCGAACCGTAGACGACACCCCAGAAGTTGATGTCGAAGAGTTGCCGATGATCTGCGTCGGAGATCTCTTCGAGCCTGCCCCAGAGACCCTGCCCAGCGTTATTCACCCAGGTATCGAATCTGCCAAACTCCGCGATAGCTGCATCGGCGAGTCGATCGATCTCTTCATGCTTGCTCACGTCGGTTACCACGTAAATGGCTCGGCTGCCCGTCTGCTGCAACTCGCGTGCGACCTGCGCGAGGACACCTTCATTGCGCGAGGCGAGGACGACATTGGCACCGCGTGCAGCGGCTGCCCTGGCGGTGGCGAGCCCGATCCCGCTCGTCGCGCCGGTGATGACGATAGTTTGCTGTGAAAGAGGTTTCAAGTTGATCTTCATGGCGATTGAGAGCACTACTGAATACAGAAGGCTGTATGCCTGCTTTTACAGATGCCGAAATATCTTTAGGTTTCGATACGTGCCATTTCGGTCCATCACAAGCGAACGGATTACTTCAGTGCTCTTGCATCTCAGGATCGAGATGCTAGCGTGGTTGTCAGGTGAGGAACACTACTGGCTCTGCTTGCGCGGCATGGGTAAGCGACGCTGATACGGGAGTTGATTCCTTGCGCCGGTTAGGTATCTATGAGTATGATTACGTCGCGAACAATCCCGGTGCATTCCGCAAAACTGACTAAATCGAAGGCAGCCGAGCAGCCCAGGCCTACTGCCGAGCGGTTCCGCGCTAAGCTATCCAGATTTTTTAGCTGGTACCGGGCCGCCGTTCGAACTCCTGAGACAGACGAAGAGCGGGCGCATTGGCAGAAGATGTCCTTTTAGGTTAGGTCTGATTCATGGGTCAGCACTCCGTTACCAGCGTTTCCCTTAGTAGCTACGACCGTGTCATCGTCCTTTGACTTACGGTGTGACTGAAGTCCTGTCTTCAAGGCGGTGACTTGCTCCAAGGTTCGACAGCCGGTGCGGACCCCCGCTCTAACGAGGAGCTGCGTAGTGCTTGACGGCCTTCGTTCGCGAGTTCAGCACATCGAAGCTACCGTCCGTGCTTCCGATCAGTTCCAGATAATGACCCGCGTCGGTGCCTGGCGGATTAGCAATATAGGCCGCGTCTGTGTTGTGCTCCGCGCCACCCTCGGCGGAGTAGTGGACTTGCCAGAGCGACTCAAGCCCCGGAGCTTTGCGAATCGTGTCAAGCGTCGGCGTGGAACCGCCCTTCTTCTCGCCGTTGTCCATGATGGCCACGCGCGGGTGAATTGCATTGACCAGCGCGGGGCTCGAACTCTGAGACCAGCCGTGGTGCGAGACGATGTAGATGTCGATCGCACCCAGCTTATTGACCGGGCACATGAGCTGCATCTCTTTGTCCCACGTCAGGTCGCCGAGATCCAGCAGCTTCAGCGCGCCGAAGGTGATCTCGACCCCGAGCGAGCGTGCATTTTCCGTCTGATCCGCCGGCCGAGTCTCTGAGCTTTGGCAGAATGGATTGAGCTTTCCCGCGCCGGGCAAAGAGCCTTCCAGCAGATTCCCATCGGCGCTGATGACCGTAGCGTGGATCCCGCCGATCGGAAGAACATCGCCCGGTCTCGCGAGAATACGTTTGTGTTTTCCGTCCGCGATCACCTTCTGGTAAGCAGCGAATCCACGCTCCGTCACGCCCTTGTCCAGCTCGCGATTTAGTCCATGGTCGATGAACGTGCCAACCGGAATCCGCTCTGCGAGCTGCGGGACACCACCCACGTGATCGTCATGGAAGTGCGTGAGCAGTACGTAATCGATCCGGCTCAAGCCGGCATCTTTGGCTGCGGCGAGGATGCGGTCCGCATCGCGGTACTGGTTGTCAGGCCAACCGGTGTCGATCAATAGCGACTGACCCGAAGGTGTCACGAAGAGCGTCGACTGGCCCCCCTCGACATCGACGAAGTAGACCTTCAATTTTCCGGGAGTGTTGTTCGCAGCCTGTGCTGGCGCTCCTACGGAGGCGAGAGATGCTCCCATAACAAGCAGGATCGACAGCTCAATTGGCGAGGCATAAAGACGACGGAGGCGAGAGAGAACGCACTTCATTGATTTTCACCTGTGTCTGGGGTGGGGACTGACTGTACAGTTGCGCGCATGGCGCCGGTCGAGATGCCGCCGTCGACAAGAAGTGTCTGACCGGTAATATACCGGCTTGATTCTGAAGCGAGAAAGACAATGGCTCCGTCGAGATCCTGCGCCTGACCTGGACGCTTCAGAGGAATGCGCTCGACGAGATAGTCCACCCAGTCCTTATCTTCGTAAAGGACCTTGTTCTGTTCGGTGCAAAACCATCCGGGAGCCAGGCAGTTCACGGTAATTCCGTGCCTGCCCCAGTCGTCGGCGAGGCTCATCGTCAGTTGCCGGATGCCGCCGCGGCTTGCGCCGTAGGGAGCGAGCCCGGCGTATCCGAAGACGCTGGTCACCGAGCCGATGTTGATAACACGTCCATAGCCATGCAGCATCATGCCGCGGGCGATTTGTTGAGCGACAAAGAAGCTGCCGCGCAGATTGGTATCGAGCACAAGGTTCCAATCGTCCCAGGTGACATCGAGAGCTGGCTTACGCGCGTTGCAGCCTGCGTTGTTGACGAGGATATGAACCTGCCCGCACGCAGATGCTGCGGTTACGGCCATCCGCTCGATGCTTCCCAGGTCACGCACGTCCAGCTCCAGACAATGGACAGTCCGGCCCAGCGCTTTGATCTCTTCGGCGAATGATGCGAGGTCATCGCGCCTTCGGCTGGTGACGATCAGGTCCGCGCCCGCCTTCGCAAGCGCGCGTCCGAAGTACTGGCCCAGCCCACGACTGGCACCGGTCACCAAGGCAGTCTGTCCGGTCAGGTCGAACAAGCCTCGCGTCACTGCGACTCTCCTCTGGCGATCTTCGACTCTTCCGTTCGGCTTCGCGGATCGCGAACGATCTCAGGCCGGTTGTACTCTGAAAAAAGCTTGGCCTTCGTGGTCGGCATGGAACCTCACGGACAAGGGTAAACCCTAACGGCTCGGTTGCCCGTTCTCGCCAAGCACACCAAAGAACAGCCATGCCTTTGTCTTATGGTGTCGAACTGAGCTGGCCTGCTACGGGGGCTGCGTCGAGTTTGCGCCAGTCCTGCAACTGCTGTGCATTCGTTTGCGCCTGCTGGTCACGGCGGCGGGTGTACTCCGCAAGGGCGTGGGCGGCGTCCGCTGGTCGTTGGAGCTTCCGATACGCACGCGCAAGCTCATAAAAGGAGCGTTTTCCAACTTCGCCCGATGCATCGTTCCTGGCGCTCCTCTCCAGCCACTCCACTGCTTCAACCTCGTTCCCCGCGTCCGCAAGGCCTCGACCGAGGTAGTACTCAGCCACCGGGACCGTTCGCAACGACTTGAGCGTCGCGCGGAGGAGAGGGATGCCGTCTGCATCTCTCCCAAGTTCGACATCGGTGCTTCCAAGGTCGTACATCGCGATCGCATTGGTGGGACTCAACGCTAGTTCCGCCGCATAGGCCTTCTGCGCCGAACTCAGTTGATTCGCCGCCCTGTATTCGTCCCCGAGCGACTCATACAAATCAGGATTGCGGACCTCACTTTTGATGGCGGCCTCATATTCTTCGATCGCATCCGCATGCCGGCCCTCTGTCGCAAAGAGCTCCGCGCGCACGCGATGCACATGCCAGCTGACGGGATCGATCAGCGCGATCGCCGCGTAACTATCCCGGGCCACCTGGCTGTGCGCTTTACCGCGGAACTCCAAAATCTCCAGGTCCTTCGGAGCGAGTTCGTGCGCGTGGTCGAATGAGCCGGCCGCCTGCTCCGGTTGACCCATCGCCAGGTCGACCGTTCCCAACCACTTTAATGCTTCCACATTACCCGGCCACTGGGTGGTCTCCTGTTGCAAGGCAGCCCGGGCCTCCTCGCGCCGGTTTGCCTGAAAGCAGAAGATGCCAAGAAACATGTGCGCCGACTCGAGCTTCGGATCAAGCCGTAAGGCTGCCTGAACCGAAGCGATCGCCTGATCGAGCTTGCCCTCCCGTCCCAGTACAAGGCCGAGATCCAGGTGCGCCTCCGCCAGTTGAGGAGCGAGCTTGACGGCCTGGCGGAACTCTCGCTCCGCGTCCTCGCTTCGTGCACCGCGCATGGCCCGGGCACCGCGCTGGAAAGCCGCCTGAACCTGCGCATCCGTCACCTCCTGCGACCAAGCCCTGGGAACGCAGACAGGAAACGCCGCGATTACAACGATCCGCGAGACTACTTTCAGCCAGACTGGTTTGAACATCGTGCCTCTACCACCGCCAATCGTAGCCGCCTTCTCCGGAGTCTGTCGAGATGCAGCTCCAGCGGGTCATGATCTTTCTGAAAGAAGAAACGAGTGTATAACCTGACGCGCATCATGTGCATCAGATGGATGATTACTGCCAACCCAAAGATGGAAGTGCAACTCCACCTTTCGCAGGATGCTCCTCCCCTCGTTACGAGAGCCATAACTCTTGACAATGCTCTTTTGACCTTTTTATATTTCACGTTGCTTGTAAGATGTCACCGTTATATCGCGCTACCAAAACTGTTGCGGAATGAGAATCGCAAACAGAGAGCCTCAAACAAAAGCAAATGGCAGGATTAGCAGCACTTATTTGGAGGAACAGTGAAATCCCCTATCCGATTCAGCCGTTTCGCAGCGGCGGTCATCGCTCTTGCAGTGTCCGTCACTCTGTCATCTGCTCGTGCGCAGACCAATGAAGGGCAGCTTGCCGGGACGGTCTTCGATAGCACCGGCGCGGTGGTTCCGGGAGCTATCGTCAGCGCCAAGGGCGAGGCGACCGGCTCGGCCTACAGCGCCACCTCCACCAGCTCCGGCAGCTTCCGATTTCCCTCGATTCAACTGGGCCGCTACACCGTCACGACCACCGCTCCTGGTTTCAAGTCCGTGGTCAATACGGGCGTAGAGATCCGGGTCGGTACGGTCACGGCATTCGATATCCGGCTGGCCCTTGGCGGCGCTAATGAAACAGTCACTGTGGATTCGGATGCACCGACGGTCGAGACGCAGTCGTCCGAAGTTGGTGGAACGGTGACGACGCGGCAGATCATCGATCTGCCACTTGCACTGGGAGGCGTGGGCGCGATGCGTTCGCCGGAAGCGTTCGTCTTCCTGGTTCCCGGTACTGCAGGTCCGGGAACGGCGAACAACAACAACGGCACCTTTATTTCAAAGATCGGCGGCGGTCAGAACTTCGGCAACGAGGTGCTGCTTGATGGCGCGAGCCAGACGCGCTCAGAGAACGGATCATCGTTCGACGAGGAAGCGCCTTCGGTTGAAGCCATCGCCGAATTCAAAGTGACGACGTCTACCCCTTCGGCGGAGTTTGGCCGAACTACGGGTGGCATTGAGAATTTTGTAACCAAGTCGGGAACAAATCAGTATCACGGGACGGTGTTCGACATCTTCCGGAATGACGCTCTCGACGCCAACAACTGGTTCAATAACGGGTACAAAGCCTATTACCAGTCGCTCGGTAATCCTTCAGAGAAGAACTACAACCGCGGCAGTGACAAACAGAACGACTATGGTGGATCGCTCGGCGGCCCGGTATTCATCCCGCACCTCTACAACGGCAAGGATAGAAGTTTCTTCTTTTTCGCCTGGGAGCAGTTCCATCAGAATCTCGGCGGTGTGACCACCAGCTCCGTTCCGACGGCTGCCGAGCGTACCGGCGATTTTAGAGATCAGTTGATCAACGGGGGAAACGGTCAGATCAATCCCTGCGACGGTACTCCTATCCTGAATGGGCAGATCTTCGATCCGGCGACGACCAGAGTGGTCAACGGCACCCCTTGCCGAAATGCTTTCCCGAACAACATCATTCCCCAGGGCCGCTTCAGCCCCGTGGCGCAAAAGGTGATCGCCTACTATCCTGCGCCGACCAGCACGGCGCTCACCAATAACTATTCACTGCAATCTTCTTCACCGATCGTTAATACGACCTACACGCTCCGGATTGATCACTCCATCGCTTCGAGCGACAAAGTCTACGGCTCCTACAGCTCGCGTCAGAACACCCGCAACAATCCAACGCATCTAACGCTGCCGGCACCGGTAGACCCGGATACCCAGACCCAGAACTTCATCACTCACTTTGGCCGCGCCGGATGGGATCATATCTTCTCGCCTGACCTGCTGAACCATCTTAACCTCGGCTATAACCGCTCTAATTCTATTAACGGCTCGATCGAAGCGGCAGACGGGATCAACTACGCGCAGCAGCTTGGTATCGCCAACATCCAGACAGGTTTTCCGCGAATCAATGTCACCGGCTACACGTCGCTCAGCCGTAATCAACTGGGCGACAACATCGACAATGGAATTCGCGTCAACGATTCCGTGAGTTGGCAGAAGGGCCGCAACAGCTTCAAGTTTGGCGTTGACTACCGCTATCAGCAATACTCTGCTCTGGCGAATGACAATATCAACGGCTTCTTCAACTTCACTGGCAACCAGACCAAAGCGACGCAGACCGGGCCGTTTGCGGGAGGCACCGGGCTTGGCTTCGCCAGCTTGCTGCTCGGCGCCTTCGACACAGCCGGAGCGACCGTTCCTACGCATCAGCCACGATGGATCTCCGCTTACTATGCGGGATTTGTACAGGACGATTTCAAGGTTTCAAATAGCCTTGTTCTCAACCTTGGCATCCGCTACGACGTCGACCAGCCCCGCAAAGAGGCTCAGAACAACACCTCGAACTTCAGTCGACCGCGATCGATCCTCATAGCGGCATTCCCGGTGCGCTCGTCTTCGGCACCACCTGCACAAACTGCAATACGCGCTGGGCCGACACCTGGTACAAGGATATCGCTCCCCGTATCGGCTTCGCGTACTCTCCTCTATCGGGAGGTGGGAAGACCGCGGTGCGCGGCGGCTACTCGATCTTGTATGGTCCGCTGCAGTACAGCGACTTTGGTGGCTCGACGATCACCGGCTACTCGAATCCCATCAACCAGAATACCAACGGGTTTGACGCCGCTTATCAGATCGACAATGGCCTCGCCCCGTATACGATTGGCGCGAACCTCGATCCTGGTTTTTACGATAATGGCAACTCGGCCGCTCCAAGAAACTTCAGCAGTTACATAAAGCCCTCTTATGGCCGTCCCGCGCAGATCCATCAGTGGAATCTGCAGGTCCAGCAGGAGCTTGCCAGGGATCTGATCTTAACCGTAGGCTATATCGGCTCTTCTGGCGCTCATCTGAAATCGCAGGAAGAGAACATCAACAATATTTCCAAAGCCAACTTTGGGCTCGGCGATGTCCTCAGCAATCACTTTAGCGATAGCGCCCCGGTCACCGGCACAAAGCTACCCTTGCCGGCTTCAACACAACGGCGTCCTACTTTCAAGCGCTGCGTCCATTCCCGCAGTATGACTTTATTGCGACCGACTGCTGCCTGCAAAATGTCGGCCACTCCTCCTATGACGCTCTGATTGTCTCTGTCGAGCGCCGCCTGTCCCAGGGCCTAAACCTTCAGGCATCCTATACCTGGGCTAAATCCATCACCAACGCAGATTCGATTATCAACGTCACCAATGGCATCTCGCAGGAACAGGACCCCTCAAACTCAAAGAGTCAGAAATCTATCTCAAACCAGGATATTCCCCACACTTTCGTGACGAGCTTCATCTACGAGCTTCCCTTCGGCAAGAATAAGCGCTTTCTCAACGTCGACAACTCGCTCGTGCGCGCTGCCTTGAGCGGCTTCGAGGTCGGAGGTGTGCTTCGCTATCAGTCAGGTGAGCCGATCACCTTTAATGTTTTACAGCCGAACAACACCTGCGGAGGCGCTACCGGGATTCCCGGCTTCCAGAACTGCATCGCATTTACTCGCGCTCCTGGATCAAGTCTGGCGAGCGCGGCTCGCCGGAATGGACACATCGATCCATTTCGCGAGTTGAAGAATGGCGGTAATCTCGCCGGCCCCGATCCGAACGTGGATAGCGAATTCAACGGCCTGCTCAATCCCGCAGGCTTCAATGCAGGTTACTCGGCGCTCCAGACTGCACCTGCTCTCATCGATCAGAACCAGCCAATTAACCGCAGGCTTCGCGCGGTCAAGGCTTCGCCTCTCGGGCCAAATGCGCCATTCTGTCCGAGCTGCGACAACGGCGCCTTTCAGTTTGGCAATATTCCTCGTGTCACGGGGGAGGTCCGCAACTACCACTACAACAATGAAGATCTGAGCATTATCAAAAAGACGCCATTTGGGGAGGGTAAGGACTTCTTCTTCAAAGTAGAGCTGCTGAACGCCTTCAATCGCCATGTCTTTCAGACGCCGACTACAGCGCCGTACGATCGCTTCTACGGTGTCCCGACCGCGCTCATTGATATCCCAAGAACGATGCAGCTTACGGCACGCATTCAGTTTTGACCCTGAACCCAGGCGCACAAGGTTGCTCAGAATTTGGGTGACGTCAAGCACTTTATGTTCTTACTTCAGACCGCTCTCCTGGTTTCGGCCTTTCCGTGGCAGCCGCTCAGCTCGTTTGCGGCGGCAGTCCCACTGCAGACTCGAACGCCTACGCAGCAGCAGTTTGACTGCAAAGGGCAAGACCCGGAGGCTCTCACGGCGCGGGCGAGGGCGCACCTTAAACGGGGCGATGAGACCGAAGCGCAGCGGCTTCTCGCCTGCGCTCTTGCCATACGTCCCGACGCGTTTTCCGCCAATCTCACGTTTGGCAAGCTCCTTCTTTCGCAGCAGTCTTATCCTGAGGCAATGGATCGGTTTGAGACCGCTCTCGCCACCCACGTTCGCGATCCTGAAGCCCGAGCAGGGGAGCTTACCGCTGCCACGCAACTGGCTCTTCACGCGCGACAAAGTGGCAACCAGGATGCAGCGCTCAAGTGTCTGCAACACGCCCGCCTCCACCTTGCTGATGATCCGACGCTCCTGACCGATCTTGGCATCCAGGCTCATCTCCTCCATCAGCTACCAGAGGCTTCGGAGGCCTTGAACGCCGCACTCCGGCTCAGGCCGAATAGTTCAACCGCGCTCTACGCGCTTGCTCGCGTCGAAACCGACTGGCAGCGCTTTCCTGCTGCTGAATCACATCTCCGCGCCTATCTGGTGACGCATCCGGATGATGCTTCCGCACACTTCGGCCTTGGCCATCTGCTGTTCATGCAGCAACACCTGGAGGATGCCCGCACTGAATTTAATCGCTCGATTGAGCTGCAGCCTCTGCAAACCGAATCGTACTATCAGATCGGCCAGATGGACCTTGACGCTCACGCTGATGCGGATGCTGCGGTTCTCTTTGAAAAAGCTCTCGGCCGCAACCCTCGCCATGGCGGCGCTCTTACCGGGATGGGCATTCTCGCTTACAGGGCCAAACAGTACACGTCGGCGCGTGGTCGGCTCACGGCCGCCGTCGAAAGCTCACCCGGCTATCAGCCAGCGCACTACTACCTTGGCCTGACGCTTGCCCGTCTCGGTGAAAAGGCTGCGTCCGATCATGAACTCGCCCTCGCCACTCAACTTACGGAGACGCAGCACGCTGCCCCGCATTCACCAGCCCCGCTCGCGCCTGAGTAGACGCGTCTGAGTAGAATCGAGGCGAAGATGACTCGACCCTCGCGGCAGTATCGATCTCGACCTCCATGCTCAGAATCAAAGTCAACTCGAAGGAGATCTCATGCGCTCGAAGTGTACTCGCACATTCACCCAGGCTGTCTGCACGGTTGTTGCGGCAGGACTTGCCCTGCTCGCTGCCAGTGCCGCGCCGCTCTGCGCGCAGATGACCGAGTCCTCCCGCGCGGCGAACGCGCCGGGTGCAGCAAGCACACCGATTGACATCCGCATCACGCGTCCCGCAACCGAGCAGGTCATTCCGGCAGCCCTCTTCGGCAGCTTTCTCGAGCCGATCGGCCATGCCACCTACGGTGGACTCTGGGCGGATGTGGTCGAGAACCCGAGCTTCGAAGATGGTCTCTGGTCGGCCGGCAACGTGGATGCGATGCTACGCGCCACTCCAGAGCTTCGCCGCGCCTCGCAACTGGGGCTTCCACTTCCGTGGCAGCCGCTTGACGCGAGCCAGGGCGCACGCTACCTGCCGGTTCGTGGAGATGCGGCCAACTCTGCTCAATCCATCCTGATCATGGCGCTACCCGGTAAAGAAGTAGGCGTCCTCGAAAAAGTGTATCTTCCCGTCGCTCGTGAGCTGACCTATCACGGCAGCCTGTGGGTCAGGCACGTCCGGGGGCAGAACACCCTCTCCGTCTCATTACGACGTCATGCCCATACCGACCAGATTCTTGCTTCCGAAGAGATCACGGCCAGTGCGGTTGAGTGGGAGAAGCACAGCTTCACGCTCCTCCTCAAAGCGAACTCTGTCGCGCCGCTCGAGCCTGTCGATCTGGTCATCGCTGTTACCGACGATGCGCGCGCGCAGATCGACAATGTTTCACTCGCGCCTGCGGATGCGATCGACGGAATGGATCCCGATGTTGTTGCGATGGCCCGCGATCTTCACTCTCCTGTCCTTCGCTTCGGCGGTAACTTTACCTCCTCCTACAACTGGCGCGATGGTGTCGGGCCGCTCGATAAGCGCGTCTCGAAGCTGAATTTATCGTGGGGGATACCCGAGTACAACACCTTCGGAACAGGAGAATTTCTTCGCTTCTGCGAACTGATCCACGCTCAGCCACAGATTGCGCTCAACCTCGGCACAGGCACCCCGCAGGAGGCGGCGGATTGGGTGCGCTACGTAGACCAGCATTGGGCCGATCACAAAGGCGGTCTGCTGTGGGAGATGGGCAACGAGCTCTGGGGCGACTTCCAGACCGGCTATCCAACTGTCAGCCGCATCGCGCCGCTTACGCTCAGTTTCAGCGAAGCGATCCGCAAGGTGGACCCACATGCCCGCCTGATCGCGACTGGGGGCGACGAGGATTTCTTCCATGACTGGAACGCTCCCCAACTGGCGAACCCGCCGGGCACCTTCAACTTCATCTCGACGCACTTCGTCGTCAATGACACTGTGAAGCTTGCCCACGCCTCGAACGACTTCCGCACCATGGCCGCGCTCGCGCTGCCGTGGGGGCTTGCGGAACGGATGCGCGCGATCAAACAGCAGGCGCTTGAAGCGGGACGGAAGAACGTCGATGTCGCTTTCACAGAGTGGCTCATGGTCTCGAGAGACCAAACCGGTCCGCGCTTCACGAACATGGGTGGCGCGCTCTTCGCCGGTGGACTTCTCAACATGATGATGCGCAATGCCGATGCCGTTACTGTCTCCGATATGACCGGTATCCTCGAGTTCGGCGGCATCTGGAAGAAGCGTGGGCAGGTCTATGGCGCGCCTGCATACTGGGTTCTTCGCACCTATGCAAGTGCTCACCCGTACAGGCTGCTCGATGTAACGTCTAATAGTCCCACCTATGCGATAACCAACGGCATTACGCGTCTTCCGGAGATTGCGGATGTGCCCTATCTTGATATCGTTGCAGCCGAATCAGAAGATCGCACCAGGCTTCTGCTGCTCTGCGTCAACCGGCACCTCAATCGATCCGAGACAGCTCAGATGGATCTCTCTGCGTTGGGCATGTCAAGTGAGCTTGCAACAATTACAGCGCTTTCCGCGGAAAACATCCTCACGGAAAATGATGAAGAGCAGCCAAACCGTGTCGTTCCAAACACCCGCCACCAAGCCATCCAAGGCCGCTTCGTTTATACGTTTCCAGAAGCAAGCGTCACCCTGATTGAGATACCGCTTCTCCACTGAGAGAAGAAAGCTGATGTATCCGCAGAGGACAGACCCTCGGCGGATCGCGGGAGTGGATTTGCGAGTTATTGGAGAGCGGGCAATCGCAAGGCCGACGCGGACCTTCGACTGCGGCTGCGCCTTCGCTCAGGATGACAGAGGTTCAGGGTAATTCGAGGGTAGATCTCAGAGTTGTTGGAGAGGATGATCAAGTCCCGTGAGATAAAACAGCCGCGGCATAGCCGCGGCTGTACTCTACCGGATGATTATTTCGCCGAGCTCTTGGATTTGGTGTGAGCATCGGTCGACTTGCCATGTGCCGCAGTCGAGTGAGTGTGTGCTTCCTCGGAGGCCTTCTGCGCTTCCGTATGGTCGCCCTTGCCATGCTTCTCAGCAGCAGTGGTGTGCTTCGCTGCTGCTGCCGTATGGTGCTTTGCAGCTTCCTCGTGTGCTTGCTTTGCCATGAGTTTCACATTCCTTTTCTGGAGCTTGGCCCCAAACGTAGGAGTCGATTTGCCAGCTCCGGGTTATCCATTTACTTCTCATCGAGGGGCTTTGCCATCTTCTCGTGCATGGCACCTTTTACGTTTCCCGGAACAAGGTTGGCAAGCATTCCTTCAACCTTGGTCTTCAAGGAAGCGGCGTAGACATGATCCTTGCCATCCAACAAGGCTTCGATTCCCTGCTTCGCGACATCGGACGGTTCGCTTTCGGACTTTCCCTTTTGTCCTACATCCGTGTCGTCCATGCCAGCCCGGTGAAAGAAGTCGGTGTCCGTTGGCCCCGGCTGTAACGCCGTGACTGTGACGCCAGTATCCTTCAGTTCATAGCGGACACTATGCGCGAAGGAGAGCACAAACGCCTTGGTTGCAGCATAGACCGCCTCCCGCGGAGCGACCATCTCGCCCGCAATGGATGCAGTGAACAGTATCTTTCCTGAGCCGGCGCTGACCATCTGCTTCACGACATGTTTCGCGAGATGCACCGTGCTTGCGCAGTTGAGTTGCACCATGTTCAGCTCGGCATCAAGGTCCGTCTCGGCGAAGAGGCCGCCAACACCCACACCGGCATTGATGCAGGCCACATCGACCGGCTGCCCCAAGGACTGTATGCGGGACCAGAGCTGATCGACACCCTCACGAGAAGCAAGATCCACGCTGACCTCCGTTACGTTCGCTCCAAGGCCGCGAAGCTCCTGTGCGGCACCCGCGAGCCGGTCTCCCGCAGACGCTACGACCAGGTCATAACCTTTTGTGGCAAGCACCTTCGCCAACTCGTAACCAATACCACTCGATGCTCCTGTAACGACCGCAACTGGGTTTCCCATGATTCACTCCTCCGATGTCTATGTACGCGTCATCGCGTCAGAGGCTCTGATGCCGGAAGGAGAGACCGGGTGGTGACGACGAATATCTGTCATTGCAGAGCTGCGATGTAAAAGTCTTCAAGTGAACGCACAGGCTTTTGACAGGCAGAGGGGATGTTGGTAGCGTTAGAGATGGTGAGGGCGCAACCATGTGCCGTTACTCCTCGCAGCGTCCCCGTCGTCTAGCCCGGCCCAGGACACCGCCCTTTCACGGCGTTGACACGGGTTCAAATCCCGTCGGGGACGCCAATCGAAGACAATTACACAACGAAAAGTCTTCCTCCCGATAGTCCGACAGGTTTCCTGTGCGCTCCACGCAATCAATGTTTCTGCGCAGTACCGCAAAGGCCCTCGACAGACGCTCTTAAGCCAACGCGCGTTTAGGCCAGCATCTCGGCGACATCCTTGCTGGATTCGATCTTGTCGGGGAGCGTCGGCATCGGAACCAGCAGGTCATCCTTACGCATCACGAGGTTGGTTGCATTCAGGCTGGCCAACTCGAAGCCGTGGCCATGCGTAATGGCGTCCGTCGGGCAGGCTTCGACGCAGTAGCCGCAGAAGATGCACCGGTTGTAGTCGATGTTATACACCTTGGCATAGCGCTCGGCGGAAGAGATGCGGATCTCTGCCGTGTTCTCGGCAGCCTCGATATAAATACAATTCGAGGGGCAGGCGGCAGCGCACAGAAAGCAGGCAACACATTTTTCAAGCCCGTTCTCGTCCCGCTGCAGCTGATGCTTGCCACGGAAGCGCTGCTGAAACTTCGCCCCGCGCATCGGACCTGGGCCATCAGGATAGTTCTCTACCTCGGTCGGCTGGAACATCTCCATAAACGTGATGCTCATCCCTTTGGCAATCGCGGCCGCGTTTTTCACGATGGACATAGTCTTGAGTATACGACGGCAAGGCGTTACGCTAGGCGGTATGCTGATCCGCCGGATACTTTGTGTCGTTCTTTTTGCTGCTCTGACAATCGCGACTCTTCCTTCCAGTTCCCTGATTGCCCAGATGAACGGCATGGAGCACGCCCATGCAAAGGCAGAGCCCTCGACGACCCTGACCATCACCGGACCGGACGGAAAGACGTTGTCGTTGAGCCCTGCCGACTTGAAGGCCATGCCTCACAGGAGCATCACCGTCGCGAATGAACATACGAGAGGAACCGAGAGCTACACGGGTGTCCCACTGACCGACCTATTGGCGAAGACGGGCGTCCCGGTCGGAAAGGACCTGAAGGGCAAAGCGCTTCTGTTCTATCTGCTGGCCGAGGGCACCGACCACTATAAGGTCGTGTACTCGCTCAATGAGGTGGATTCTTCAAACCACTCTGGCGTTGTCATCGTGGCGGACTCGAGGAATGGAGCGGCACTGACTATGGACGGAGCATTCAAGCTGGTGAGCAGTGAGGATAAGCGCGCCGCGCGATGGGTGCGAAACCTGGCCACGATCACGGTCAAGTCCGCAGAGTAGCACTCTGTTGCCGATGCATGTCAGTGCCCGGCAAGGGTGGCCTGAAGTTGCCCAGTCAATGCTTGAACGATGGAAGGCCAGGGGACATCCTGCTGACCGCGATACCGCTCAACCCACAGCAGATCGCCCTTACTTCGCCCATCCACGGTTGAGAAGACGCGCAGCGTGGCCAGATCCACATCGAAGGAACCAACCGACATCCCGGTCGGCTGGGTGCGGACAAGCCGCAACGTGATATCCGCAGAATCGTGTCCCGGCACGACCACTTTCGTGAGAGATCTGGCGAAGGATCGCATCTGACCCTCCGCGAGTCGATCCGTCGGTTGCGACTCAAGAGCTATGGTCCGGGCTTCTGCGAACGTTCTAAGGAGATCGGCGCGGGTGCACGTGTACTGCGCGCCATCGACACTGCAATCAATCGTCTTCGACTGCATGCCAGGTGAGTTCGACTGAGCGGATAAACGGCCGCCGTGACCAAGTTCAAGTGCAATCAATGTGAGCGCAAAAACAATTGCCCGAAGCTGTTTCTCCATCGCAGGCCTCTCTCCTCCCAAAGCTCGTCTCATGTCATTCGATCCCAAGATTCTTCCAGATCGCGTCGACCCTGGCGCTGACCGCTGCGTCCATCTTGAGCATCGGCGGCCACGGCCGTGTGAAGCCCTCCGCCGCCCACTTGCGCGTGGCATCGATGCCCATCTTGCTGCCGTAGTTGGGCAACCGCGAGGCATGATCGAGCGAATCCACGGGCCCCAGCGTGAACTGTACGTCGCGCTCCGGGTCGATGTTGTTCGCAACCCGCAACGTCACCTCGGCCACATTCTGAACGTCGCAGTCCTCATCGACGACGATAATGCATTTCGTGAACATGGCCTGGCCCATCGCCCAGATCCCGTTCATGATCTTGCGCGCATGGCCCGCATAACTTTTTCTTATCGCGACGATCATCAAGTTATGAAAAACGCCCTCAGCAGGAAGGTTCACGTCCACAATTTCGGGCAACGTCAGTTGCATCAGGGGTAGAAAGATACGTTCGACTGCCTTGCCCATCCACGCATCCTCCATCGGCGGCTTGCCGACGACGGTCGCGGCATAGATTGGATTCCTGCGGTGCGTGATCGCCGTGAGATGGAAGACGGGATACTCATCCTCCATGGTGTAAAAACCCGTATGGTCGCCGAATGGTCCCTCGGTGCGAAGCTCGTCAAGCAGCACATAGCCCTCGAGAATGTACTCGGCGTGAGCCGGCACCTCGAGATCAACTGTTTCGGCCTTAACGAGTTCAACAGGCTTCTGGCGCAGGAAGCCGGCGATCAGGTACTCCTCGATCTCGGGAGGTGCGGGAACGATCGCGCTGAAGGTAATGGCCGGATCCGTCCCGATCGCAACCGCGACCTCCATGCGATCGCCGCGCATCTTTGTCGTCGTCTGTGTGTGCGCAGAACCAAGCCATGGGCGCGCGATGGTTCCTCCTGCCGTATCCGCCATCAGTGCGACCCGGCCAGGAAGGTCCGGTGCACCCGATGCAGTCTGCGTAGCCGCGCGAAGACGATCTCGCATATGCTCCGCGGCCACCTTCTGCCGCTGCCAGTGCATGCCCGTAGTCTGGCCGTCGTAGACCTGCATCCGGTACATTCCGACGTTGCGCTTGCCTGACTTCGGATCGCGCGTGATTACACAGGGCAGCGTGATGAAGCGCCCTCCATCCAGGGGCCAGGTCTTGAGGACAGGCAGATCCAGCAGGTTGACATCCGCGCCCTTGTGGATCACCTCCTTCGAGGCGGCGTCGCGGGCCGAGATCGCCTTCGGGAAGAAGCTGCCAATCTCCGCAAGCATGGGCAGCAGCTTCAGTTTGTCCATCATCGTCGTCGGAGTCTGCGGATGCAACAGCGTGCGGATCCGGTCGGCGATGCCGTCGAGCGACTCGACATTGAGAGCAAGCTTCATCCGCGCCTCCGAGCCAAACTGGTTCATCAGCACACGGGAACTACTATATCCCGTCACGTTCTCGAACAGCAGCGCAGGGCCGCCAGCCTTTCGGGTATTACGGCCGAGCTTCGAGGCGCGGTCGGCAATCTCAGCCATCTCGAGGATCGGATCGACTTGCTGCGTGATGCGCCTGAGTTCACCGGCCCTGTCGAGTTGTTTGATGAATTCGCGTAGATCGTTATAAGCCACTTGCCTCTCCTGCCGCACGTCAGCGGATATCTCCCTGATGGTACCGGCTTGCTCCTGCGCCAGGAGTGGCAGAGTGTGCGCCACGGTCAAATCTCGTCGCCCACTTGTTCGCGTCGAAGGACGCAGCAAACTATTCCGCTGGAACAAGTACAGCGGTCCGGGTGTCTAAACCAGTACGGCCGCGTTCCTCGCATATGGCACCAGACCCGTAGTTCCGAGGGTGCCTTATATTCGAGGAGAGTCTCTTTTAAGTCGCAGCTTCGCGCCGCATCGTCACGCAGTCGATAGACGGCGGCCGCTTCCATTTCACTGCAGGGCGCGATCGCATCCCTTCTGCTCATCCTGCCCTTGCTCCACACGGAATCGTTGCCGGAGAGAGCAACCGAGATGAAGGTGATTTCTCCAGTCTCAGTTCCGCGCCTTCCCGCACGCACCCTGGTGCAGCGGACGTCGAACACCGTCGCTTCTATAGTCCCTGTACTCGGACGAATGCTGGTCGCCCCGCGAATCCTGCCGAGCCGCATCGACACCTCACCTGTATTGAGCACTACATTGTCAGAGTTTATGGGTGTGTGCCCTGCGAGCTGCCGGGCACACTGACGGGCATCGGCTCGGGTACGGAGAGCCGGATTGCCGTTACCCCTGTGCCGGCACGAAAGACCAGCCCGGTACGCGTCTCCGCTGACGTCTCGACGGGGCTGCTGCTCGGCCCGATCAGGCCCGTCCAACCCGCTGATCGCAAGGATTGCTCATGTGGGAGGGAGCGGTCATCGTTGAAGCCATCATCTCGAAAGCGGGATCGATCGAAAGCTTGCATATGATTAGCGGTCCTGCGATGCTCCAGACTGCGGCACTCGATGCAATCCGAGTAGTGCGCTATCAGCCATTCCGACTTAATGGCGAACCGACAGAGGTCCAGACAACGATCACGGTTCATTCACGATGGCAGACTAACTTCTGTCCGACTCTTTCCTGATATCTCAGGCCACGCTTATACGGCGACCGTAAACGAATCCTCGCTCCGAGTAACGGCCCGGTACATCGTATCGCGCTCGAATGGTACCCGGCCAGCCTCTGTGATAAGACGGATCAGGTCAGTACGGCGCATACCTTGCGGCGTTGTCGCGCCTGCATCGTGATAGATCTTCTCCTCGACCACTGTTCCATCGATATCGTCCGCCCCGAACCGCAGGGCGACCTGCGCCATCTTGGGCGACACCATCTGCCAGTAACTCTTGATGTGCGGGAAGTTATCCAGCATCAACCGGCCAACCGCGATCTGTTTGATATCGAGCATCCCGGTCGTTCGTGGAATGTGACCCAGTGCAGTGTTCTCCGGATGGAAGGCGAGCGGGATGAAGGTCTGAAATCCACCGGTTTCATCCTGAACCTCACGCAATTTTAAAAGATGATCAACGCGATCTTCATCGTTTTCTACATGACCGTAGAGCATCGTCGCATTCGATCGCAGGCCCATCGTGTGTGCCATGCGGGCTGTCTCCAGCCACTCGCCGCCATCGATCTTGTGGTCGCAGATGATATGCCGCACTCGGTCAGCAAAGATCTCCGCCCCGCCGCCAGGCATCGAATCAACCCCCGCGGCTTTCATCTGCTGGAGCGTTTCACAAATCGTCATCTTCCCGCGTTTGGCAAGAAACGCGACCTCAACCATCGTAAAGGCCTTCACATGAACTTTGGGGAAACGGATCTTCAAGCCGCGCACCAGGTCCATGAAGTATGCAAACGGCAGATCGGGATGAAGACCGCCTACGATATGAAACTCCGTGATCGCCTCTGAATACCCCGACGCCGCCGTCTCCCATGCTTCCTCAAGGGCCATGGTGTACGTCCCGGCATCTCCCTTCTTCCGCCCGAATGCACAGAGACGGCAGGAGGCTACACATACGTTCGTAGGATTGATATGCCGGTTGACGTTGAAGTACGCGATATCTCCATGCATCCGTTCGCGCACATGGTTGGCAAGCCAGCCCACCGCAAGAATGTCGCCGCTTCGATACAGCGTAACGCCATCATCAAAGGTAAGTCGCTCGCGAGCCTCTACCTTGGCCGCAATCGAGGAGAGCGATCCATCGTCCGTTTGAAACGAATGATGCCATCTCAGCGTTGACATAACACCCTCCATCTCTAAATTCTAGTCCTCAAAACGTGTCCGAGACTCCCATTATGGATGGGTACTCTCCGCAGAATCGACCATTCTAGGCTGCACGACGACACCATCAAAAGGAGTGATGCCCAGAAGATGGTCGCCCACTGGACGTATAAACCTTAGATTCCATCCCGTGTCCCAGAAGCTCACCTTCTTATCCGGCAAATGCACTGCGAAGGCAAGTGTCGCTTTACCTCCTGCCGTGACCAGGATCCGTTCAGAATGAGCGTCATAGAAGATGCTATTCACATCAGGTACGAAGAGTCCTTTTACCGATTGCCAGGTTACCCCATCGTCCTCTGACAGGAACACACCCTCCCGGCCGCCGACCCACAGAGCTCCGTTGCCGTCCACCGCGACCGCGCTGATCTGAGACAGTTCGCCTGGAGGTGTGGTTGGCTTCCAACTCGTCCCGTTGTCCTTAGAAAGGCGCATCGTCTTCAAACCTGCTGCGAGGATCTTCGATCGTGCGCTCCCCAGGAAGTAGAACTCCGCCGCTCCTGGCTCATCCAGACCTTTCCAAGAGAGGCCCGCTGGTCCGCTTGCCAGCAGGCCCTGTGACGTCGCAGCAAAGATGGCATCTCCGCCCACACTGATCGCGTAGACCGCTCCAGTGAATGGCTTAAGAACCACAGGGGAACGTCTTGCTGGGACCTGCGCCGTGGAGGTGCGGTTTAGCTTCCTCGCCGAATGTGTCGAGGACCTGCCCCTTGCGACTGCACCCTGTCCAACCGTCACGTCAGGCTTTTTTGCAAACGTAATGTCAGCAATGCGCGTCCAGCTTCCCTCGCTGAGTCGATAGATGCCGTGTCCGGTTCCCGCCAGAACTGTCCCGTCAGGAGCTTGCCCAAGACTGAAAATGTCGCTTCCTTCCAGCCCCCCGCTCCGTTGTGCCCAACTCAATCCGCCGTTCTCGCTTAGAAATACGCCTCCCAATTGCTTGTCGTTCAAGGCGCCAACGTACACCGTCGCCGGATGTTGTGCGTCTGCAACAAAGGAAGAAAGGAGACGCGCCGAGAATCCAGTGTTGGATGGATGGAAACTGGAGCCGCCGTCATTACTTGCCAGTACACCACCGCGATCGGTCGCTACGAGCATCTTGTTGGAATCCGTCGGATCGACATAGACATCATTGACGATCACCTCCGGTCCAGTGATCCGTATCCAGATCTTGCCAGCATCTGCCGTGCGAAACAGGCCTTCGGTGGTTCCCGCAAAGACGATATCGCGGTTCTTTGAATCCTGCATTAGAACACGGGTTCGCCGCGCCTCCGAGGGGATTCCTTGAACCTTCTGAAATCGCCCTCCGGAGTTCTCGCTCTTGTAGATTCCCGAACATGCGCTCGCATAGACAGTCGCAGGGTGAACTGGATCAACAATGATTGAAAAAACATCCGAATCGTCGATCACACCGTCTTTGACACTGCTCCAGTGCACTCCGCCATCGATGGTCTTCCAAGGCAAGTGCCAAGTTCCGGCGTAGATGATCTGCGGGTCACCGGGATCGATCGCGACAGACTCAACCTCATGGATCTCCGTACTTCCCTCAGGACTGATGGGCTGCCAGTGCTCCCCGTTATCCTCGGAGCGTCGCACTCCCTTCAGGGTTCCTGCAATCCAAACCTTGGGATCGGAAGAGGCTTGCGCCAGAGAGCGGATCGACTGGCCCCGCATCGTCTCCTGATTCGTCCAGGTAACTCCGCCATCCTTGCTCACGAAGAGCCCACCATCAGAACGGTCGACGACCCAGGCCCCGACAAGCATATGCTTCGGATCGGCCTTATCAACCACAATGTTATCCAACACTAGGTCGTCACGATTGCTCAGGCGAGTCAGCCGCTTCCACTGCTCCCCCTCATTTCGCGATTCATAGATCCAACCTGTCGCGGTTCCCAGGTAAAGATGGGCGTGATCGTGGGGATCGACTGCCAACGAACGAGCGTCTCCCCCATCCGGCCCGAAAGGGAACCAAGACACCGCATATGCTCGGACACACAGCATTAAAGCGAACAGGGGGAAGATCCATACACATTTTCTAAGGCAGATCGACATATTTATCCAGTCTTACAAGGGTCGCTTGCAGAAAACTCGAACACTATCCGTGCAGCACAAAGGCTGACTGGAACCCCAGTCAGCCTTTGTAGCTTGGTGCGGTTGAACCTACCTTTTGCTGAAACCTACTTCTTAGTGCTGTGATGGCGACGCCCATGTGCTACGGGAGTCTGTATCGCACTCTCGTCCACTGAGGTCATCGATCCGCTATCGAGAGTTGCACCCGAGGGGATGAGTGTCGTGTTGACCGTCTTTCCATCTTCGGTTCCGGTGTACACCGATATGCGTGACGGGTCGATTCCCTTCTCCTTCACCAGATATTGCTTGGTGTTCTCGGCGCGCTGTGCAGCCAGCTTTGGACCCATCTTCTCTGTGCTCGCAGCGTTACCAGCGACAGCAATCTTGGCGTCGGAGGTGCGTTGCAGATTCAGAGCGATGTCGTCCAGGCAAGCCTTAGCTTCGTTGTTGACGCGGGTCGGACGACGCGTGTCGCGATCGAAGTTGATCGAGCAAAGGTTTGACGTCACAATCTTCGGTGGTGCCGGGGGAGCAGCGATTGATACGGTAGTCGTCGTCGATGCGGTCTGGCCCTTGTCGTCCACTACGTTGCAGGTTACGGTTACCGTACCAGGAGCCGCGCCAGTCGTTGCCAACGTTGCTGAAGCAGATGTTCCGCTGACCGATCCGGCAGTCGAACTGTAGCTATACGTTAGAGGGCGATTCTGCGGGCTTACCCCATTTGCCGTGATCGTCGAAGAGTCTCCAGGATTTACACTCGACGGACTTGCCGAGCAGGTGATGGTAGGTGGCTCGAAAGGCTTGACGACATACTGCGCCGTGCAGTCCGCCATTTGCGCGGGCTTCGGGCCCTCGGAGACATGCCCCTTCGCGGTATACGTCCCCGCCGCAGCCGTCTTGGTGTCAATATTGGCCGTGTTGGAGGTGCCAGCGATCGTGCCCCCATCAGCCGACCATGTATAGCTGGCCGTCTTCTTGGGATTCAAATTCAGAGCGGTACCCGTGACTGTGATCGGGTCTCCGGGATATACCGACGCCGGGCTTGCAGCGCAGGAGTAGGTAACCGGCGGAGGAGGAACGATGCTTCCAAAGTGTGTCACGATTCCCGTGCTGAGTTCGGCTGCCCCAACATTCGCGCGGCCGCCAAGAAGGCTCCCAATCTGAGGTCCAAAATCAGCATGCACATAGCGATAATCTGCCTGGAAGAGACGTAGCGAGAAACGATTGTTGAAAAACGGCAGATCATAATCCATACCACCGCCTACCGCAAGCGTCGGGCCCCATGTGTTTGGCTCAAAGTACACAGGCGGTGGACCACCCTCATCGCTGTGGTTCGGTCCGCCGAGACGACCTCCACCCGCATTTGCGTGAGCAAACAGTGTGTAGTTCTGCATGTGAGCACGGAAGATTGGGCCGGCGGAGGCGGTATAAAGCTGGTCGTTATTCCCGCTCGGATGAGCTACGACCGATACTTCCATACCGAAATACTTATTGAAATAGTAGGCTCCGCTCGCAATGCCTCCTAGGTCGATTGAGGAGTACGCGATTCCCGCAGGCTTTACCATTCCATGCGCGCCGTAATAGGAATAGCCGAGAAATACATCTGTACGCGAAAGGTTCGGCCCTGCTGGGCCAGTTGTGCTGGGGGTGGTCTGTGCACCCAGGCTTGCTGCTCCCAGACTGACTGCACATGCAGCCAGTACAAACCGGCCAAAACTATGTAACGGGCGATAAACCATTCGACTGTCCTCCACTGAAATTGTTGCGTTCACGAGTACTTAGTGCAGCCCCGCGCTACATTCTTCTGATAATCCAAAGCTTACCGCAGCTTGCCTCGTCCATCGAGCTAAATCTGCCGCAGGGTACATAAAGGGGAAACTTATAACCTAAGTTCAGTAATTTCAAGTAAATTACCGCATTGCTTCTTCGATGTAACTGTACAGACTATTCACACCTGCGGCTACTCCAAATTCAACGTCTTGCGCAATGTTCCGCGCTCTCGTTGGATCTTCTCCTGTAAAAGCGTAATCGCGTAAAGCAGCTGCTCCGGCCGTGGTGGACAGCCCGGCACATAAATGTCTACCGGGATCACCTGATTGACTCCTTGTAGCAGGGCATAGTTATTGAAGACGCCGCCGGAGGTCGCGCAGGCACCCATTGAAATGACCCACTTCGGCTCTGGCATCTGTTCGTACAGCCGTCTGATTACGGGCGCCATCTTTTGCGAGACCCGCCCGGCAATGATCATCAGATCGCTTTGCCGGGGTGAGGGACGAAAGACCTCTGCTCCAAATCTCGCAATGTCATAACGAGAACCGCCCATCGACATCATCTCGATGGCACAGCAGGCGAGACCGAAGGTCATCGGCCACACCGAATTCTTCCTTACCCAATTAATTGCTGCGTCCAACGAAGCCAGAACGATTCCCTCAGGCTGGTTGTAGCCCCAATTAACCTCTTCCAGCTTCTCTTGATTCTTGCCGAAGCTGTCCAGAGTTCCGAAGAAATAGCGGTCGTGACTCGCCGGAACGGAGGTTGGTCTACCGTTACTCGTGGTTTCTGTTGCAGCAGTGCTCATAATGTCATCATAAAACGATTCTGGGCGATTGAACTCTAAATCAAACCCCAAAAGGTTACTGATGTAAGTTTCTACGCCAAGGTTGGCTTCGCGTCTCTGTGTCAGACAGCCGGAAACTCCCTCACCTGTGAAGCTGTGATCCGTGGGCCAACACACCATGGTCCTCGCAGCAGCGTCTATATCGGGAATGAATGTGCGTTTCTTGCCATTGCATCCAGCAACGCTGTACGCAACACTTCCTCCTCAGGCAGTCCCAGCTTGCATGCGTCCTTCGTCAGGTAAAATACATCGATCGCCGTCTCGCCCTCTGTATCCACAAGCGCCACCTCGATGTTGCAGCCCTGTGCCGAGATGGTCAGGCTGAGAGCACGCAGCAATCCCGGGACATCCTGTGCAATGACCTGCATCAGGGTGCTCTGCGAGGACGCTTCATCATCGAAGTCCACTCGGGACTCGACGCGGACCATAGGTGCTTTGCGCCGACCCCTGCGCCTCCCTTTCAGGAGCTTCTCAATCGCTACTCTGTCCGTCATCACGTCATGCACGCTGTTCACGAATGCACCATGTTCCGACGCATTCATTGCCAACGTTTGGAAGCTGTCTGAAAATCGAAAGCTGTCGACCACGACGCCCTGCCGGTTCGAGAAAGCATCCGCGGTAATGATATTCATCCCCCACGCCGCGAGTACTCCCGCCATCGTCGCAAAGAGCTGAGGTCGATCGCGAGTCACGAGCGTAAGCTCGCTCATCCCTGGCGCATAACGAAACTCCAGCTGCACCGGATCTTTACTGAAATGCGTTGCCATCTCGTAATGAGCCCGAACCTGCTCAGGGGTCCGAGTCCTTAGATATCGCTCCGGAAAGCCATCAAGATACGCGCCGAGCGCGACCTGCTCTCCGGGTGACAATGCCGCCACGCGGTGCACTAACTCGCTCTCCGCCTGTCCGCTGACCCGTTCATCGTCAACGCTTCGGTCAAGGTAGTTCGACGTGGCCATGTACAGTCGCCAGATGTTCTCCGCCTTCCAGGGAGTCAACGCATCCGGATGGACCGCATTAATGTCAGCATAGGTGAATAGAGTCAACATGCGGAGCGCTTCCGGCGTCGCAATCTTGCTGGCGAAGGCGCGCACGGTCTCCGCATCGAAGATATCCCGCCGCAACGCCGTAGACATCTCCAGGTGATTCTCGATCAGATCCACAACCAGGCCACTCTCATAGGGGTCAAGTTCCAGCCGCGTCAGCAAGCCCTTTGCCAACTGGGCGCTCTCTCGTGAGTGCTCGCCTGAACTGCGGCCTTTCCCTGTATCGTGCAGCAGAGCTCCCAGGTAGAGCATCTCCGGATGCGGCATATCCCGCAACATTGCGCTAAACTTCGACGTCCACTCCGCCAGGGGGCCACTCGGTGCAGATTGCAATCCATGAAGCGTATCGATCACTACGAAGGTATGCTCGTCCACGGTGTACCGGTGATAGGCATCGCGAATCACCAAAGCATCGATGCCGTGAAATTCCGGGATCAGTAGCTCCAGGATGCCTAATGCGTGCATCGCACGCAGTGCATTGCCGGCATGGCGCCCCTTCAGGATGGCGCGTAGAGGATGCCACAGCGCAGCACCCTCCTCCAGGTGAGACGAAAGCAGCGGCAGTGCCTGCGAGAGTCGCTCCTCGCTCTCCTGCCCAACGCGGACGCCCGTCTCGGAGAGCGCTGCAAAGGCATGCAGCACGGTGTCCGGATCGTGCGCCGGGTCACCATTTTCGGTCTCTCGATCGAGCACCATACGCCCTTGCTCAAGTCGATAGCCCTGTCGCACCGGCTCCGCTCCTTTCCATACCTTGAAAGCGCGAAATCGACTAGACGCGCTCGTCGCGATTGGCACCGAGTCGAACATCTGAGTTACCCGGCGTTCCACACTTCGAGCATGCCGGAAGTACACTCGCATCCAATACGCTGCATCCACACCTCCACCCAGCGCTGCACCCTCGCGCCGCGGCAGACCGATTCCGCCTGCAGCCGCAAGATCCTGGGTCGGCCAGTCCAGCGTGTTATCGTCCCGTTCATGCCGGTAATGCAGGAAGCAGCGCACCCGCGAGAGAAACTCCACTGCTGGCTCAAACTCATCCTCGGGTGCCCTGCCCTTTCCCGGAGCTGCCCCGTGCGTTTGTACCGTTTGCAGGATGGCCAGCCACGCGCAGACGTGCACATCCCGCAGCCCCCCCGGACAGTCCTTGATGCTCGGCTCCAGATGGAACAAGGTCTCGCCGTACTTCGCGTGCCGTGCGCGCGTGATCTCCACAAGCCTTGCCACAATCGCCTTGTTTTCGCGCTGTAGGAGCTTCATCAAATTCTTGCCGGTCACGCGCTCGTAGAGCAGTGCGTCTCCCGCAATCAGCCGGTGATCGAGCAACGAAAGCGTAAATTCTGCGATATCCGGATCAAACTTCTCGCATTCGCTGCCTCTTCGAGTCGTCGGGGAGACCCGAAGTCCGCAGTCCCAGAGCTCCTGACTCACACGTCGAATGGAATCTTTGACGTCCTTCTCGGCAACTTTTCCATCTAGTAGAAAGAGCAAATCGACGTCCGAATAAGGGAATAGCTCTCGTCGCCCATAGCCCCCTACTCCCAGCAGCGCCACTCCTGCTGCTAGCCGGCCGTTGCCCTCAACAGCTTCTCTCCACAGAGCCTGCACAAGATCGTCGACAGCCCTCGACCGGGTTGCAATCGTGGTGCCTCCTGAAGCGCCGGCATCAAACGCGCCGCGAATCTCCAGCATGCTCCGCTGATAGCGCTCACGCATCCCTGGCTGTGGAGTGTCGTCTGCGTGCATAGTTCTCCAGAAGAGCTTGCGGCACCTGTGCTGCTTTCAAGAGCGTGGGCTCATCCTCGCGTTTCCAAATGAAACTGTAGCCCTCGAGGGAACACCTGCTCTTCGCGGGAACTCTCCCTGATAACCACTACAAGGCGATGTCTCCCCGTTCGTCATTACGGATACGAATGGACTCGTCAATCCGTGACACGAAGATCTTGCCGTCGCCAATCTTGCCCGTCCGGGCCGTCGTCATGATCGCCTGAATCACTCGCTCCAGCATCTCGTCCACCACCACCACTTCCAGCTTCACCTTGGGCAGGAGATCGACCGAATATTCACGGCCTCGGTAGAACTCCGTGTGTCCCTTCTGCCGCCCGTGACCCCGCGCTTCGAGGATCGTCATCCCGTATACGCCGATTTCAACCAGGGCATCCTTTACCGCGTCCAGCTTGGAAGGCTGAATCACCGCTTCAATCTTCTGCATCCCGTTCCCGCCTCTCGCCCGTCGATTCTCAATCAGTGTGCTGTCTCAATCAGTGCGCCCAATCGTAGCCTTCTTCACCATGCTGCGACAGATCGAGCCCTTCGCGTTCAGCCTCTTCACTGACCCGCAGACCGATCACCTTGTCGACAACAAGAAGGATAATAAGCGTTCCTGCGATCGAAAGGCTCCATGCGATTGCGACGCCCACAATCTGGTTCAGCACCTGGTGCCCGTTCCCTTCCAGCAATCCCGTTGCCTTACCCGCTCCAAAGATCGGGTTGATCGCGCTGTTTGCAAAGACGCCGGTCAGGATCGCGCCACTCGTTCCGCCCACGCCATGCACACCAAAGGCATCGAGCGAATCGTCGTACCCGAAGATCGCCTTTACCTTCACCACCATCAGATAGCAGCACACGCCAACGATCAGTCCGATCCACAGCGCCGACATCGGCGTCACGAAGCCCGCGGCCGGCGTAATCCCCACCAGCCCGGCCACAGCACCCGAGATCGCTCCCAATGCCGAGGCTTTGCCCTGCCGAAGCCACTCCGCTGCACTCCAGCCGATGGCCGCCGCAGCGGCTGCAAAATGCGTCGCCACAAACGCCGAGGTCGCAAGCGTCCCCGCACCCAGCGCGCTGCCCGCGTTAAAGCCGAACCACCCGACCCAGAGCAGGCAGGCGCCGATAAAGCTCAACACCACAGAGTGAGGAGGCATGGGAACCTTCGGATACCCCAGGCGTTTGCCGAGGTAAAGCGCCGTCACCAGCGCCGATACACCTGAAGTCACATGCACCACCGTCCCGCCCGCAAAATCCAGGCACGGAAAGCGGCCGCCAAGCGAAGCGCTAAGCAGCCCACCCTTGCCCCAGACCATATGCGCCATGGGGCTGTAAACGATCAAGGCCCAGAGAACCATGAACACCAGCATCGCCGAAAACTTCATCCGCTCCGCAAATGCGCCGGTGATCAGCGCCGGCGTGATAATCGCAAACATCAGCTGATACACCATGAACGTCTGCAGCGGAATCGTCGCCGCATAGTCTTTATCCGGCAGCAGCCCTACGCCGTGCAGAAATGCATTGTGGAGCCCGCCAATAAACGCGTTGCCAGAACCGAAGGCCAGCGAATACGTCACCAACGCCCACAGCACTGTGATCACCGCCATCATGGCGAAGGTCTGCATCATCGTGCCCAGGATGTTCTTCTTCCGAACCAGGCCGCCATAGAAAAGTGCAAGGCCAGGCCCGCTCATCATCAGCACGAGGGCTGCTGAGACCAGCATCCAGCCGTTATCGCCCGCTGTCTGAGCCGCCGCTATTGCTGTCGCATTATCGCTCGCCTGCTTCTCAAGCGCAGCGATGCGATCTGTCTGCGACGCCGCACCGGTCTGCGCAACTCCCGTCACGCCGCTCAGAGCCGTAAGCATGAAAACGGCAAGCACGATCATCACCGCTCGACGACAGCCTAAACGTAAAGAGAGCAGAACACGCATAGATCGATCACCCGTTTCGAGTTCTAGAAATAAAGAAGAAGGACGAGGAAGCGAGCCTCTCAAGCACACACCGATGCAGCTCTCCCGCCACGCCGCTGCCAGTCAAAAACACCTCCGGATCCAGTGCGGTTACTCCAGAAGCTCAGTGCAAATTGCTTGTGATAAACCTACTGTACACAAAATTTCATAAATATTTTCTATCTTTTTCGAGACCGCGTCACGGAGTCTGCGGTGCCGCCCATCCATGCTCCCGCATCCACACAAGCACCAGATCCGGCCACACGCGTAAGGTTGCATTCGCCGCTGCCAGGCCTGCCCCGTGCGCCCCATGCTCGAACAGATGCATCTCCGCCGGAACCTTCGCCTGTACCAGGGCCTGGTAGAACATCACACTGTTCATCACCGGGACGGTCGCATCGTCCGTCGTCGCAAAGAGAAACGTCGGAGGCGTCTCTTTTGTCACCTGCGTCTCCGCTGAAAGCGTCTTCACCAGCGCCGGATCCGGAGCCTCGCCAAGCAAATACTTCTTCGATCCGCCGTGCGCATACGGTGCTTCGAGCGTAATTACCGGGTAAGCCAGGATCAGGAAATCCGGCCGGCTTCGCTGCCGCTCCACTGTATCTGCTGAAGAAGCATCTCCCATGTCGAACTTCGTTCCCGCCGTTGCCGTCAGATGCCCGCCCGCCGAAAAGCCCCACATGCCTACGTGGTCGATTTGGATTCCATACTCGGCCGCTCCCGCGCGCACCAATCGGAGCGCTCGCTGCGCATCCTGCAGTTCGATCGGGTGATGATACTTCGGTCCCAGCCTGTACTTCAGCACAAAGGCGGCCACACCGCGCTCATTCAACCATCGCGCCACGGCATACCCCTCCTTCTCCATCGATAGATTCTGATATCCGCCGCCCGGCGCCACGACGACTCCCGTTCTCGTCGCGTTTTGCAGGGTTGGGAGAAAGATGGACAATGCCGGCTTGTCTTCGTCAGCCGTACCCTTTGCGCCAGGCGCACCGCCGGGCCACAACAGCACCGTCTTGCGTGTCTCCGCCGGTTCTTGCGCTCGCAGCATTCCAGGTACACCTGACATCAGGGACAACATAACGAGACAGCCCGAGAGACCCCGGACCCAATTGCTATGCATCGTTTCGCCTCCATCGCCTCTCGCACTTAGAGCGGCCACTTCCGAGCAGGCCAACCCTCCCCTTTATACTGGAAGAGCGAAAGGGTTGTGCTGGGTGCAACTCAGGGGTGAACGTTCCACCAGCTTCGATACGGTTCGTGCTATCCGCCCAACCAGTTCCAGGGAGTCATGATGAAGCATATGGTTCAGAAACAGCTTGCTCAGTCGATCGCAACCATGCAATCGGTCCTTGCCGATCCTGTTATTGCGGACACCATCGTCACCATCGCCGCACTCACTGCCAAGGCGATGCTCGACGGACGCAAACTCATGATCGCCGGCAACGGTGGTTCAGCCGCCGACGCACAACACCTCGTCGCCGAGTTCGTCTCCCGTCTCACCGTGAATCGCCCCGCTCTGCGCGCTATCGCCCTCACGGTAGATTCCTCGATCATCACCGCCATCGGCAATGATTTCGGCTACGAGGATGTCTTCGTTCGCCAGGTGGAAGCCCTCGGGCAGCCCGGCGATGTCCTTCTCGGCATCTCCACCTCCGGCAATTCGAAGAACATCATCAAGGCGCTGCGCCTTGCACGCGAGATGGACATCACCACGATCGGGTTCATCGGAGCCGGTGGCGGCGCGATGCGCGAACTCTGCGATCACAACGTCATCATTCCCTCAGATATCACCATGAACATTCAGGAATCACACCTCGCGCTCGAGCACATCTATTGCATGCTCGTGGAACGCTGCTACTTTGGCCCGACCTTCGAGACAGACTACACTTCGCGTTAAGAGGGCCTGTATGCAGATCATGACGTAATGCTGCGTTCAGCACCTCTTTCGTTCAGCACCTCGCAACGATCCCGCAGAACTCAGCAAAATCATCCGGCAAACTTTACACTGGGCTTCCCGCGATGGGCACAAGTGCCACAACTCTTCGAAGATGGATGCATCCAAGCAAAGATGAATCGAACAGTTTTGCCCGGACGCCCCTATCCCCTCGGCGCCTCCGTTTCGAGCAAGGGAACCAACTTCGCTATCTTCTCTGAAGGCGCTACCCGCGTCGACCTCTGCCTCTTGGATTCCCAGGGTAAGCAGACAGACTGCATCACGCTGCGTGAGCGTACTGCCTTCGTCTGGCATGGCTTTATCCGCGACATTAAGCCCGGCCAGCTCTATGGATACCGCATCGACGGTCCTTGGGAGCCCGAAAAAGGAAATCGTTTCAATGCGGCTAAGCTCCTCGTCGATCCCTATGCTGAAGCGATCTCTGGGGACGTGGATTGGAAGGCGCCGATCTTTCCCTATGATTTAACCTCGGGAGACGACACGAAGATTGACACGCAGGATAGTGCCGCCGGTGTTCCTAAATCGGTCGTCGTCGACAACAAATTCGACTGGAACGATGACTACAAACCTGATACGCCTCTCGCTGACTCCGTCATCTATGAAGTGCACGTCAAAGGGTTCAGCTTCCGTAATCCCATGATTCCTGAAAAGTTGCGCGGAACCTACGCCGGCCTCGCCCACGAATCCAGCATCAACTATTTCAAACAGCTCGGCATTACCGCCGTCGAACTCCTTCCTATCCACCACTTCATCGACGAAGGCCACCTGGTCGAAAGAGGTTTATCTAACTATTGGGGCTACAACACGCTCGGATACTTTGCCCCCATGTCCCGTTACAGCTCTTCCGGCGACACCGGCGGTCAGGTCTCTGAATTCAAACGGATGGTCAAGGCCTTCCATGCCGCTGGTATTGAGGTCATCCTCGACGTTGTCTACAACCACACTTGTGAAGGCAACCAGCTTGGGCCGATGTTGAGTTGGAAGGGATTCTGCAACAGCACCTACTATCGCCTCGTGCAGGATAATCCACGCTATTACATGGACTACACGGGCACCGGTAACACGCTCAACGTGCGCAATCCTCAGGTTCTCAAGATGCTCATGGACTCCCTGCGCTACTGGGTGACCGAGATGCATGTTGACGGCTTTCGCTTTGATCTTGCATCGACGCTGGCGCGTGAACTCCACGATGTCAGTAAACTTTCTTCCTTCTTCGATACCATTCACCAGGATCCCACGCTTGCCGATGTGAAGCTGATCGCCGAGCCCTGGGATGTCGGCGAGGGCGGCTACCAGGTCGGTGAATTCCCTGTCCTCTGGGCCGAGTGGAACGGCAAATATCGCGACACAGTACGCCGCTTCTGGAAGGGCGATGCGGGTCAGCTCTCCGATTTCGCCTATCGTCTGACCGGCTCAAGCGACCTCTATCAGTACGACGGCCGCAAGCCGTATGCGAGCGTTAATTTCGTCACCGCCCACGATGGCTTCACCCTGTGCGATCTCGTCAGCTACAACGAGAAGCACAATGAAGCCAACAAGGACGATAACAAGGACGGGGCCAACGATAACGACTCGTGGAACATGGGTGCAGAAGGTCCCACAGACGATGAGGCCATCAACGCACTGCGGGAGCGCCAGACCCGCAACTTCCTTGCCACGCTGATGCTTTCACAGGGTGTCCCCATGCTTGCAGGGGGAGACGAGGTCGGCCGTTCGCAACGCGGTAACAACAACTGCTATTGCCAGGATAACGAACTTACATGGTTCGACTGGAACCTGGATGCCCCGCGGAAACGTCTCCGCGATTTCACAGGAAAATTGATTCAGTTTCGCCTGGCTCATCCCAACCTGCATCGTCGCAAGTTCTTCCAGGATCGCGAGATCCATCAATCCGGCAAGAACACCATCATGCAAGACATAGCCTGGTTCAATCCGGATGGGAACGAGGTCCCGGATGAGGTGTGGAATACGGAGTGGAACCGCTCCATCGGCGTCTTATTGAACGGTCAGACCCTGCAGGTTACCGATGAAGAAGGAAAGATGGTCGTCGACGATAGTTTCTTCCTCGTCGTCAATGCGGCTCAGGACGGCGTCGAATTTGTGCTGCCGCCCTCTCCCTCCGGTAACAAGTGGAGTCAGGTCATCGACACGGAAAATGTGGACGACCCCTTCAAGATGACCGAGGTGGGCGATAAAGTAATTACCAGTGGACGCTCCTTAATGCTCTTCAGTGATGGGCATCCCCACCAGTAAGGCACCAGTAAGGAAAGTGTGTTGTAACAACCTCGGCGAGGGATACTCTGTCAAAGCAGGTATCCTTCAGCGCGGAAAAGTAGTGATGAAAACGTGTGTCATTGAAATGGTGTGCAACGGATGAGTGTGCCACCTCAGCCTCCGTTGCGCAGACGAATTTCTAAGTACTGGTTTCAGGGATTCGTAGCCGTCTTCCTGCTCCTGTTAACCCTCGCGCCACCGCGACAAGCTGAAGGCTACTCCTTTCTCACCCATGAGCAGCTGATCGATCTCACATGGAGAGGCTCCATTCAGCCGCTGCTGCTGAGTCGGTACCCCAATCTGACGCCCGCCCAACTCCTCGAAGCCCATGCCTATGCGTATGGCGGCTGTGCGATCCAGGATCTCGGCTACTATCCATTCGGCGTCACGTTTTTCTCCGACCTGACACATTACGTGCGGTCCGGAGACTTCATCACCGCGCTCTTTCGAAACGCTCATAACGCCGACGAGCTCGCGTTTGCTGTCGGGGCGCTGTCGCACTACGTCGGCGACATCATCGGCCATCCGCAGGCGACCAATCGAGCAGTACCGATAGAATTCCCCAAGCTCGGCCAGAAGTACGGGCCTATCGTCAATTACGAGCAAGCCGAGCACGCCCACGTCCAGACGGAGTTCGCCTTCGACATCAACGAGATCGCCAAACACCGCTTTGCCCCCTCCGCGTACTTGAAGCACATCGGCCTCGCTGTTCCGACCCATCAGCTCGCAGTGGCTTACTACGAGACCTATGGCCTTGGTGAGGAATCAACAACTCGACGCCGAAGCCTCACCCTGCGCGGCTACCGGTACGCTGTTCGCAGCCTCCTTCCAAGGGTCGCGTATGCAGAGACCGTTCTTCACCGCAAAAGCTTCCCGGACGATACGCCCGGTCCCGACATTGACCTGCTGAAACAGCAGCTCAAACAGTCCGACTTTGAGAACGGCTGGGAACAGTACCGCAAGAAAGCCGGTATCGGAACGTACTCGCTCGCCGGTCTGATCTACATTCTTCCCAAGTTTGGACCCCTGAAGCTGCTCGCTATCAAGGGTCCGAATACAGCCACTGAAGACGAGTACGTGCGCAGCCTCAATCTCACGATCGTTGAGTTACGCCGGCAGATTGCTCGTATGGGCACCAGCGACCATGCTCTTCCCAATCGCGACCTCGACACCGGTGCCAAGGTTCGTCCCGGAGGCTACCGCTTGACCGACGATACCTATGCTGAACTCGTCCACGAGATCAGCCGCGCGCCCGACCGCCCAGTCCTCCAGGACTGAAGGAAGACATAGCCGAGTACTACGCAAACCCGGATGCTCCGATCTTTACGAAGAAAAGTGCGAAGCGATGGGCGAAACTCCAGGCCGAGCTCAAGGTGGTAACCGGCATGCCTGTCGCCACCCTGCCACCAGAGCTTGCCCCGGACCAGCCTGGTCTCGCGGCGCCAACGCAGCAGGACGCCACCCAAGACGCTACCAGGACACCCGCATCCTGAGACGTGAACCACGCTACTTTTTGCCCTCTACCTCCACGATGCCATCTCCCGTCCACGCTTTCGCACCGCTCTCGCTTAGTTTGCCGGCCGCATCGTCCCAGTGGATCTGCGTGATCTCGCTTGCACCCTTCTCGTACGCGTACGTCTGCCCATCGTCGCGATACAGCGTAAACTCCGCATCTGCGCCCGGATAGACCTTCACCCTCGCAATGCTCTGCTTCTCGTGGGTGCTCTCGACGACGCTGCCCAGAGGCACGATCGATCCTGCCTTCACAAATAGGGGCAGCGTATCGATCGGCGCGTTCACCTCGATCGTCTGCCCGCCTGCGAAGCGCGCGCCTGTCCAATAGCTGTACCAGGCCGTTCCGGCAGGCAGATAGACCTGCTTCGTCGTCTGTCCCTGCGCCGTCACCGGCGCCACCAGGAACGCTGGCCCGAACATATACTCGTCGCCACTATCCGCCGTCTTCGGGTCCTTCGGGAAGTCCATCCATAACGCTCTCATAAACGGCGCGCCAGATTCATGCGTCCCGTAGCCCAGAGAATATATGTAGGGCATCAGTTCATACCGCAGCCGCAGGTACTTGCTCAAGATCGTTTCAGCCTGCCGGCCATAGGACCACACTTCGTTGTACGTCCGCGTTCCATGCGTTCGAAAGGTCGGCAGAAAAGCACCATACTCAAACCACCGCACGTACAACTCCGGATAGTCGTCATCGTGATGGACGTTCGCCCGGGCGTCCCCTGGATCAATGAGAGGAGGATGCGCGGGAATATGCGATTCAGGCAGATTCTGCCATCCGCCAACGTCATTTCCCCAATACGCGATGCCCGATGCCGTCGCATTCAACCCCGTTGGGATCTGCCGCGTCAGCGTGTCCCACGTCGGCGAGATGTCGGACGACCAGAAAATCGTTCCGTTATGCTGTGCGCCGATATACGCATCGCGTGACATGATCAGCGCGCGTTTGCCCGGCAGATCCTTGCGGAATCCGTCGTAAAGCCCCGCCGTGTGGAACAGCGGATACACATTGAAGAACTGCGTTCCAGGCCCGATATGAAGATAGCTCCCATTTGGAGGCAGGTCCGGCTCCGTCTCATCTGCCCAAAGCGCGTCGAACCCTTTACTCATGATCTGATCGCGCACCGTCTCCCAGTACCACTTCATAGCCTCCGGATTGGTCGAATCGATGTCCGAGCCGGCCTTGTCAAAGGGGAGCCCGTCGGTTGGTGTGCCATCCGCCAGATGCTCGAACCAGCCCTTCGACTTCACCATATCGTAGTAGCGTGTACCTGGTTCGAAGCGCGGCCAGACGCTGATCATCGTCTCGATGTCCATCGCGTGAAGCTGCCGGTTCATTGCTGCCGGATCCGGCCATCTGTCTTTGATGAAATCCATCTGCCCCATGCCGTTGTAGTAGAACCAGTCGAGAACGATCACATCGAGCGGCAAGTGACGCTCCCGGTATCCTCTTGCCACGGCAAGCATCTCGGCCTGCGTCACATACCGCTGCTTGCACTGGATGAAGCCGTACGCACCCTTCGGCAGCATCGGCGTATCGCCCGTCAGCAATCTGTAACCGCCATAGATCTCATCCGGCGTTGCACCCGTAATCACGAAAAACGAAACCCGCTGCCCGACCTGGGACGTCCACTGGGTACGCTCATTGAATCCCGGCGCAATCGTCGTCTTTGAGGGATTGTCCCACAGCAGACCATATCCCTTATTTGTAACCATAAAAGGCACACACCAGCTTGCTCCACCAACCGCGTTATAGTTTGCCTCGCATTCCACCTTGTGTCCGCGCTGATCGAGAAATCCCTGTTGATTCTGCCCGAGCCCGTAGTAATGCTCGTCGCCCGGCGAACGAAATGTTGCTCCTACCTCGTAGAATGGCGGATCCGCAGCACGTCGATCGTAGTTCAGATCCGCGGTACCGTCCTTGTGATTCGGGACAGCCATCTCCCAGCTCTGCATATCGAGCAGCATGCCACCGTCAGCGCCCGTAATCTGCACAGTGATTCCGGGAGTCGATCCGCTGAAGTATTTCTCCGTTCCTTCCACGTAGCCCTTGGGCCTCGCCCGCGGCGGCCGGATCGCCGGAACCACAACGGTCATACGGCTGGACGTGTACGTGTCCTTCGCCTCATTCGCCGTGTGCGTCCACCCGGATACCGCAGGCCGCGCCACAAACCCGTACCCCGGCGCGGCAATCGCCTGGTCCTTCAGCATGCTCAACGTGACCCGCACAATATTGGGCGCATAGGGCTCGAGCGTTACCGTCGCACCGCCGCGGCCCAGCACGACCTCTGACTGCGCACCGCATACCGATGACGCCGCCAGTAAGACCAGAGCTGCACCCATGGGACGATATCGACGCATAACTCTCCTGTACTCGATCGATCTACTACTCTTCACGAAATCCCTGCACACGGCAGGAGCAGTGTACATGCCTCACTCTCAACCTCCCTCGCTCGATCCAGACAGCAGCTCGTTCTTCAGTATCCGCCTATCTGACCTCAAGGGGCATTGCCGAGCAAGGATGACGCTTGCAAGCCGAACGCTGCTCGAACAAAGGATCAGCCGCGCTGCTTCATCCATCTCCGCTATCCCTTGCCGTGCCGCCTGCCGGGCGACATATTAGAATGAGCGTGTTGATGGAGACCATAGCCATGCCCGATACACAGATCCAGCCCACCGCAGTCCACACCCGCTGGAAGGACATCGAGATCGAACAACTCAGCTCTCAGATCGGTCGGCAGTTCATCACCGGCCAGAACGTAATGATCGCTCGCGTGCTCTTGGCGAAAGGCGCGCACGTCCCCGAGCACAGCCATCCCAACGAGCAGGTCGTCTACATCCTCGAAGGCGCACTCAGGTTCGTCATAGCCGGCAAGGACACCATCGTTCGCGCTGGCGAAGTGCTCTGTATCCCCGCCAACCTTCCCCATGAGGCCTTCGCGCTCGAGGACACAATCGATCTCGATATCTTCAACCCGCCTCGCCAGGACTGGATCGACCGCACCGACACCTATCTTCGCCACGAACCTGCAGCCAACACCCAACCAACCGAGTAGCAAAGGAGTTCCCATGGATCTCGGCCTGAAAGGTCGCAGCGTCATCGTCGCCGCATCGAGTGAGGGCATCGCCCGTGCCGCCGCAGAGAAGTTCGCCGCGGAGGGCGCCCGCGTCGCCATGTGCTCCCGCAGCTGCGACAAGCTCCGTCCCGCTGCCGAGCATATTCGCAACACCTATGCCGTCCCGGTCCTCTTCGAGTCCGTCGACGTAACGGACGAGTCTGCGGTCCATCATTTCGTCGATCATGTCGCGACAGAATTCAGCGGCGTGGACATCTGTGTCATCAACGCCGGCGGCCCGCCCGCAAGCATGTTTCTCGCAACTACAACCGAACAGTGGAGGCGTGCCGTCGACCTCAACCTGATGAGCACGATTCACTTCGCCCGCGCCGTCCTTCCACATATGCAGCGCAACCACTGGGGCCGCATCGTCACCATCACATCTATCTCGGTGCGCCAGCCTGTCTCGGATCTGATCTATTCCAATACGGTCCGCGCCGGCGTCCTCGGTCTGCTCAAAAGCCTCTCGAACGAGTTCGGCAGGGATGGCATCACCGTCAATAACGTCGCTCCCGGCTACACCGCCACTGCCCGGCTCCGGGAGCTTGTCGCTAAACGAGCCGCCGAGCAGGGCATCCCTGCAGCAGAGTTCGTGACTAACCTCGGGGCCGACGCTCCTCTCAGACGGGTTGGCGAGCCCGAAGAGGTCGCCGATGCCATCGTCTGGCTTGCCTCCGAACGCGCCTCCTTCATCACCGGCCAGACCCTCCTTGTCGACGGCGGCCTCTATAAAGGTCTATAGCGCTTCAACCTGCTGCTACCGGCCTTCCAGCACATGAATGGTGTGGAACCACGTCTCTGCCAATGCAGGCCAGTGCGTCACCGGAAGCTCCGTTGGCCGCAGTCCGTAGCCGTGCCCGCCTTGCGCATAGAGGTGCAACTCCGCAGAGACCTTTGCTGTCTTCAAAGACTGAAAGTAAACGAGCGCATTCTCCTCATGCACCGGATCATCTTCCGCCTGCAGCAAGAATGTGGGCGGTGTTACCGCCGTCGGTTCGACGCCCTGCGCCAGGTCCATCAGCTTCGGCCCGGTCGCCAGATAACCAGGGTAAAGAATCAGCGCAAAGTCCGGCCGCGCACTTACTCCGGCACCCAGGCCCCCATGGTCTTTCTCGGCCGCACCAGTAAAGTCAGCATGGTTGCTGAGCACCGCCGCCAGGTGTGCCCCCGCCGAAAACCCGAGCACCCCCACCCGCTTCACATCGATCCCCCACTCCGCTGCATGCGTGCGCGTCAGGCGCATCGCCTGTTGTGCGTCTTCGAGATCCTCGACATGCTCTGGATAGCGGCCATCGATCGGCACCCGATACTTCACCAGCACACACGTCATGCGGAGTGAATTCAGCCATGCGCAAACCTCCGTTCCTTCGAGGTCATACGCGAGAATCCGATAGCCGCCACCCGGGAACACCAGCACAGCAGCACTCAACCCGCCAGCCGCATCTGCTTTGTACACCGTCAGCGACGGCTCACTCACATCCGTCAGATGAATGAGTTTGCGCCCGGCGACCAGCGCATCCTTCGCTGTCGTGGTATCGCGCTCGCCGCCCTTCACCGTCGAAGGCTCAGGTGCGCCATGCGTCCAGAGCGGCAGCGAAACCTGTTGAGCCGGAGCGGCAACACCGATCGTCACAAGCACTAGAGGCAGCAGAAGAGATCTTGGAATCATCACGCGAACATACTACCTCGACCCTGCCTAGGGCAATGAATGACAGCTGTTATCCATGCTGTGCTCTGGAATACCTGTTGCTGTGCTCCGGATCCTGCCACAAACGTCAGCGACTCTAGGGCAAATCCAGCGTTGGTGTGTCCGGAAAGAGACTGTCATCATCCTGAGCGGAGCCGATCACAGCGTTATCGTGATCGGCGGAGTCGAAGGACCTGCGTGTGTTCCTGCGTTGCCTGTTATTTCTGAAGGTAGTACGGCAACCGTAGATCCGCTCTAGCTCTCGCCCTGAAACTTAGCGAAAAGAGTATTCAGAGCCTCCGCCCACGTAGGGTGGCTCCAGATGCCGTCGCGTACCTGGGAGGCCGTCACGCCACCCATCATCGCGATCTGGATCTGGGTCGCCACCTCTCCCCCGTTCACGCCCAGGCACGCGGCTCCCAGGATGAGATCGGTCTCCGCATCGACAACTGCCTTCAGAAAGCCCCGTGTCTCTGCTGATTCGAAGGCCCGCGCCACCGACGTCATGAGCAGCTTCGCCACCCGAATCGTCTTGCCCGCCTTCCGCGCCTCGGCCTCCGTCATGCCGATCCGTCCCAGCTCCGGATCCATGAACATCGTATAGGGCACAGGCCTTCCTTGCGTCGTCCGCTGCTGCCCGTCGATCAGGTTCGCCTTCAGCACCCGGTAGTCGTCATACGAAATATGCGTGAACTCCGGCCCACCCTTTACATCGCCAATGCCGTACACTCCGCCGACCGTCGTCTCCAGCCACTCATTCACCTTAAGAAATCCTCGTTCGTCCACCGCGATCCCGGCATGCTCCAGGTGGAGCGCCTCCGTGTTCGGTACCCGCCCCACAGCTACCAGCAGATGCGATCCCTCCACCGACCGCTCCCCGTCGCCGTACTGCCCATGCTTCGTCGCCACCGTCAGACGAACCCCGCCCGCACCCGCTCGTTCTACCCGGCGAGCCTCCGCCTCCAGCAGCACCTCAACCCCATCCTCGTGGAGAATCTTCGCGATCTCCGCCGACACGTCCTCATCCTCGCGCTCGGCCAGCCGATTCCCCTTCTGCACCACAGTCACCCTGCTGCCAAAACGGCGAAACATCTGCGCGAACTCGAGCGCGATATACCCTCCGCCCAGCACGATCAAATGCTCCGGAGCCGCATCCAGCTCCATCACCGACGCGTTGTCCAGATAGTCGACTTCCCCAATGCCTTCGATCTTCGGGATCTCCGCCCGTACTCCCGTATCGATAAAGATCCGCTCCGCCGTCAGCACACGCGTTCCACCCGCGTTCAGCCTGATCGAGAGTTCATGCGGTCCGGTAAACTCCGCCGACCCTTCGATCAACGAGAGATTCTTCGTCTCGGTCAGCCGCTTGTAATTTCCTGCCCGTGACTTCTCGACGATCGCCTGCTTCCGCGCCATCACCGCCGCCATATCAACCGTCACGTCTCCAGCTATAACTCCGAAATCCGCAGCCCGATGCGCCAGATACGCCACCCGGGCGCTCGCCACCAGCGTCTTGGTCGGCGTGCATCCCGTGTTCACGCAGGTCCCGCCCACAGCACCTCGCTCCACCATGACCGTCTTCCATCCATGCCCCGCCATCGCAACGGCCAGCGGATTTCCACCCTGTCCCGAACCAACCATAATCGCGTCGAACCGTTCTACATCCCTCTGCTCTGCTGCCATAGCCCGCTCCTTGCCGTCACTCTTCACACCTGGCCGTCTTCACACCTGGCCATGAGATGCCGCATTTGCGACGCGCCTACGCCGTTGGTTCCTCTTGGCTGCCTTATCTTTCTTTCCTGCGCTCCCGCTCACGCCACACCGTGTAAAGCCCCCACGCCGCCGCCGTGCAGTTGTCCATGATCCTGCCATCCAGCAGCATCTCTTCAAACTCCCGCACCGTCACCCGGTGCAGCACCAGGTCGTGCTCTTCCGCGTCGCGATCAGGCTCGCCTTGCGTTAGATCTTCGGCAAGGTACACATACATCTTCTGCCGCATCACGCCGTACGCAATCCACTGCGCCCCCAGCAGCGTCATCCGCTTCGCGGTCAGCCCCGTCTCCTCCCGCAGCTCCCCCCGGGCCAGCTCTTCAGGTACAATCTCCGCCCGCTCCCATCCCCCCTGCGGCAGCTCCAGATATCGGCCCTCGACCGTGTAGCGAAACTGCTCCACAAGATGCAGAAACTCACCCGTTTCCGGTCCCGATGAGACCACCTCCAGCGGAATCACAATACACGCCGGGTCCTTCTCCACAACCCCGTAGATCCCCCGGCCGCCGCCCTCCCGCTCAATCACATCCTCGCGCACCCGCGTCCAGGGATTCCGGTAGACCTCCCGGCTGCTGATCGTCCTGATCGACACTCTCTACCTCAATCCTCTCGTCTCGCGAGCGCCCTATCGCAGTGTCACGACAACCAACACCACGAGCGTCATCACCGTCGCCGCATGCAGAACCACATGCAGCGTATTCACCCGAATACCATTGCGCATCGGCAAAAAGGCATGCGTGGTACTGAACATCAAGGCATATCGCGCCGCCCGTGCCGGTTGAGGCCGGAAGAGGAACGGAACCCACCAGACCTCCAGCTCACCGACGAACAACCACGTATAGCTGATCCATAACCACCAGAACAGCCATCCTGGGTAAGCTCTGCCCAAGTAAACAACACTCGATATGAAGCCGAATACAAAGGGCAGCGAACTGACCGCCGTTCCGATCAAGACCTTACGGCCAGGATTCTGCGCCCGAATGGCGGCCACATCGTTCAATCTGCCCAGAGGAATCCAGTCGTGAAACAAAAGAAACAGCACATGAAACAACTGCAGCGCCAGCAGCACGCTCGTCGCTTCGGGATGCACGCTATCGTCCTTCCGGCGTCAGGAACTCCAGGTGGGACGGGTACTTCGCCGACCCGTACACCGACACCGTCTCCGCCTTGTACGCCTCCGCCGGAGCCGTCATGATATTCGGCACAAACGTCTGCGGGTTGCGGTCATACAGCGGAAACCAGCTCGATTGCACCTCCACCATGATCTTGTGGCCCTTCAAAAACGTATGGTCCGCCCCATGCAGGCTGTACTTGTACTCCACCACCTCGCCCAGCTTCAGGGCCTCCGGTCTCTCGAAGCCGCGGACATACCGCCCGCGGAAGATCTCATCGGCAATCATCAGCTGATAGCCTGCCATCGACGCGCCCGAGGCAGCGGGTGGCGCATCGTCTGGATACACATCGATCAGCTTTACCACCCAGTCCGCATCGGTTCCCGTCGTCGCGGCAAACAGGTCGGCTATCACATCTCCCGTTACCGTCGTATCCTTGTCCAGCACCGGCGTCGTGAAGTTCGCCAGGTCCTTGCGCCCACTCACAAATCGCTGGTCCTCCACCAGCCAGGTCCGCCACTTCGATCCCTCGCCATAGGTCGGCTGAATCGGCCGGTTGCGATACGGAACCGGGTCCGCCGGGTCTGCCACATACGCCGCCGCCACCGTATCGTAGGCTCCGTCTGGTGCCGCAAAACTCAACCCCTTGTCCTTCGTCAGATACAGCTTGGCGGAGTTGAATCCAGTCTTCGGCGGCCATGCGTCGTACCGCTCCCACGCATCCACACCCGTCCTGAAGCTCGCCGTATCCTTCAATTCATACCCTGTCTTGCCCTTCAGGTACTTCTCGAAAAAAGGCGCCTCGATCGTCTTCCGGTACACCTCCCCCGTCGGCTGCCCAAAGTTCACAACGCCCAGCGATCGCCCCGCGCCACCCCACCCGCCATGGTTCCACGGACCCAGCACCAGAAAGACCTCATGCTTCGTATCGTGCGGTTCCAAAGCGGCGTACTCCGCCTGCGTCCCCCACATATCCTCCTGGTCCCACCATCCCCCTACCTCGAGCGTCGGCACTTCAACCTTTGTCAGGTGTTTTTCCACCGCCATGTTCTGCCAGAACTTCGTGTACGCCGGCTGCGTCAAAAACACCTTCGCCGTCGGCAGGTCCTCGATCTTCGCCGCCGTCGCCGCTCCTTCGAAGTTTCCATTCTTGAGAAAGAAGTCGTAGGTGTCGTCCTTCGTATCCACCCGCACATCCGTCTTCTGTCCCTCGAGCTGCTGCACGTAATCGAACCCGTACGTCTCGCGAAACGCCCCGTTATGGAAGAAGTCATCCCCCAGCCATACGTTGGTCATGGGAGCCTGCGGCGAGATCGCCTTCACCGCCGGATGCGCATCGATCCCCGCGCTGATCGCCAGGAACCCCGGATACGAGACCCCCAGCACCCCCACCTTGCCGCTGTTGTGCGGCACATGCTTCAGCAGCCAGTCGATCGTATCCCGCGTATCCGTCGTCTCATCCACATCGTTCTTGCTCGTATGAGCGACGATTGGCCGGTTCATCACGAACTGCCCCTCACTCTTGTACCGCCCCCGGATGTCCGCATAAACAAAGATGTAGCCGCTCAGCGCCAACTCCGGCTTGGCTGCATTGACCCCCTTCGACGCCGACCCGTCGACCCCATACGGCGTCCGCTCGATCAGCAGCGGCAGTGCCTCCCCGCTCTTCTCGGACCCCTGAGGCCGCAGGATCACGGCATGCAGCTTCACACCATCGCGCACCGGAATCATCACCTCCTCCCGCGTGTACTCGCGAAAGTGATTCAGCCGCTGTTCCTGCTCAGAGGATCGCAGCAACGTATGCACCCCTTCGCCCCGCCCTCCCGCGATCGTGACCGTCGCTCCCGTCACCGCCCCCGCTGCGTTCCGGGCAAAATCGAACGTGTTCTCGGAAGAATCCATCACAAACCGGTCGCGCGACGCTGGAAGCAGCTCTACCCGCGCGCTCCGCTCCCCCTCTTCATATACATGCCCGGCATCGCGATAGATCGACACGACCGCATCCGGATCGGCCGCATCCTTATAAAGCCCGACAACCCCCGCCAGGTCAGCCTCCGGCAGCGTGACCGCAGCCTGCCGCTTGGCCGGACCCTGCTCCTGCGCAGGTCCGGTCACCCCACATCCCAGCGCCATCACACCCACCCACACCATCGATTGCCATCTCATAAAGTTGTCCCCAAGAACCTGTCATCCTGAGATACGAATCTGTCATCCTGAGCGAAGGCGTAGCCGCAGCCGAAGGACCTGCATTTGCCTCCGCCGTTGTTCTCCCAACTCCATCCCACGAATCTGTCATCCTGAGCGAAGCGCAGCGCAGTCGAAGGACCCTGCGCTTGCCTTTGCGCATATCGAAGCGGGGCGAGACAGCAGCCTCGCTCCTCACCTCTACCCCAGCGCCACCGGCTCGACTGGAATCGGACTGGCATCGCAGGTCCACCCCTCACGCCCATGCGATCCATCGCAGAAGGGCCGCTTCGAGGAAAGTCCGCAGCGACAGAGTGAGATCGCTGGCTTTCCTGTCAGATCCCAGGCGCGCCCCTCTACATCCACCAGCGAAATCGGTCCCTCAACCCGAAAAGGCCCATTTGGCCGCACCGTAATCTTCACCGCTGCAGCCGCTCCAACCACTTCCTCCGCCATAACACTCCTCACCACCAAAGATAAAATCAGCATAGCAAACTACGACTCGCATCCTGATCCAGGCCACAATCGAACCGAAGCACAGTCGAATCGATTACCGCTTTGACTAGCGTCGTTCCTGTTAAAGCGGATCCATAGTTGCTGTACCAGCCCCAAAACTAGCGTTGCCGTACACAGCCATAAACGGCATAAATATACTTGACACACCATGGTTTTGCTATGTTGCTTCGTTCTCTTCAGAAGAGCGAGCTCTTCTGATAGCTTCCTTCAGAAGTTCTAGATCACTTACAAGTTTTGCGCCACTCAGCGTATTCCAATCACTCATATTCTTTCCACAGGCAATAGACGTTAGAGCCATCAGCGATTTTCGTACCTCTGACCGGCTGGAGATTTCTGGAACAGGTTTAAGGGCTTTCTTGCCAAACTTGTAGTGCTCATAGGCCAATAGATCGGCAGCTTGAAAGGCTACACTCTTGCTCTTTTTCATGGGTATTAGATCCACACCACAGTACTGCTTCACCCACCTCATCAAATTTCCTTTATCGATGTCTCCGTCTTCGATCATAAAGAGAAGTTTTTCCTGAGGACTCTTTACGTGATCAGCCCACGCTTGAACTCTTCTGACTAAACTCCATCCGACTAGAGCCAGGGGCGACATAATTGAGCGTATTTCGTCGGCGGTGTTTGCTTGCCTGTAATCCGGCATGTAGATGGAACACGCGAAAGAATGTCGAACTCTTGACTGAATGACGGCAATAAGCTCGGAAAGAAAAGCTGCCCTCTTTTTCTCATCACCCTTCCATAATGAGTATTCGCGAGATGAATGCGCGAACCACTTCATATGGAGCTCAGTAACTTCATATTTGGCTAGAACTCTTTTCCAAAGTAGTTCGATACGAATCCACTGCTCGGCTGTTGCAACAAAACCGGCAATGCACAGTACTTCAGTATCTGGATTTCCGCTAGCGTCGAGGTAGATTGTGAACTTTGCCATCTGCGCGTCTCTCCATCGTCATAAAAAGAGCGCTTTGGCAAGATGTTCTAAGCGGCTATATCAATCGTCGGCATACAACGCCTTATCCTCTATTCTGAGGATTTGCGGATGTGCCCACACCCTTCCGCCAAGAATTGACGGGGCTACACGTCTAGTTTTGCTCTCTGGGAATCTTCTCTAGGGACATTGTATTCCTATGAAGACGTCCCCAGCCACGCCGGAATTCGCCGACTTATACTTCAGCAATGCGCGACATACTCAAGGTATTCCTTCACGAGATGAAGACGCGTGTAGAAGCGCACAAAGAAAGCGAGAACGGTTTTCTTCGAAGGATCTGCATTTCGCCTTTGCCGTGTTTGTTCCAGCGATTCCGCCGGGTACATCTATCTTGTCTCTGCTCTGATCAATAGCTTTGCAAACATAAGAATGCCGGCGAGCTTCCCTCGCCGGCATCATCTTGCGTCGCTCCTCCGCTTACGGCGCGAGCGAGTAGGTAACCGTAATCGTCGTTTCGACCTCCATGGGATTGCCGTTCAGCAGATAGGGTTTATACGTCCACTGCCTGACTGCATCGAGCGAAGACCGCCGGAGTTTGTCAGGTCCCGAGACCACCTGCAACTTCTGAATAAGTCCGTCCTTGCTGATCACGGCGCCCAGAACAACTGCTCCAACCACCTTCTCATCCTTTGCATCCTGCGGATACACCGGCTGCACCCTGCTCAGGACATTGCCTGCCATCACGCCTCCAGAGACGCGGACAGGAACCTTAGCTCCCGCTGCAGTCTGGTTGCCGTGCTCTGCCGCAGGCTGAGATACCTCCACGCGCAGTGCAAGAGCCGACGCACACGTCGCCAATCCCACGACGACACACGCAGCCGCCATCCCCAGCCGCCGCACTCCCTTGATCTCCCCGTGCTTCTTCGTCAAATTCATAAGTCTCCTCTCAAAGATGTTGGCATCGAAGATCCCGATGGCGTGAAGTGTCCTGACCGGCGTTCCCTGCACCAGCAGGGACGCCAGCCGCAACAACGATCGTGCATACCTCTCCCGCCCCAGAACGGCCTCTGCCGCCATCGCATCGCACACCATCTCCCGGCTCTCCGCCACCCGCGAACGCGTCAACCAGAGCAGCGGATGGTAGGCCACCGGCAGCGACAGCACTCCATACAACAGGTTCTTTGGAAAGTCCCGGCGCTGCATATGTGCGAACTCATGCGCCACGACCGCATCCAGATCTTCCTCGGCAACGCTTTCGAGAAATCCCGGCGGCATCAGCAGCACATCATGCCACATCCCCACCGTCACCGGCCCCAGGATCATCGGCGAGACCGCGACCGTCACCCTGTTCATCTTGAAGTCTTTGCAGTACCGCGCCCACCTCTCCGCCGGCCTTTCCGGCAGCGTCACGCGCCTCGCCCGCCGTCCTAGCGCGTCGGTCCTCCACAGACCCCACACCAGCCGCCCGGCGAAGTACACCAGGCTGCATCCATACGCCACCCCAACTCCCAGAAGCACGGGCGCCGGCAGCCGCAGCGCACCCTGACCAGACGCCGCACCCGCCCCCAGCACAATCCGGACCTGGCCGCCTGCCGCTCCTCCAGCCCCCCACGTCACCAGCCTCGCCACAGCCCGCAACAGCTCATGAACATGCATCTGGCACGCCGGCACAATCGTCTCCAGCAGCAGCGCCGTCACCCACATCCGATGCTCCATACCGGGCCCAACCCGCCGCACCAGGTGCGCGCCCAGCAACGCCGCTCCAAAGAAGAGCGGAACCTGCCACACCGAATTTAACACGTATTCCAGCACCCAGCTCGCAAGTCTGTTCACTCGTCGCCGCCTTGCTCTTCGAGCCGTTTGCTGAGCGCCGCAATCTTCTCGGCGTCGATCTGCTTGCTCTTGATCAGGCTCATCACGAGCTCTTCGCTCGACCCGCCGAACATCCTGTCCACCAGATCGCGCACCGCGTGAATCAGAGCCTTCGCTTCGGTGACCGCGGCGCTATATTCAAACGCCCGCCCACGGAGCTTGCGCCGCAGCTTTCCCTTGCGCTCCAGAATATTCAGCATGGTCTGTACCGTCGTATACGCCAGCTGCTGCTCCAGCCCCTCCTGGACCTCGCCCACGCTGCTCGTCCCACGCCTCCAGATCACCTGCATGATCTGAAGCTCAAGCTTCGTCAATCCCACCTGCTTCTTTCCACCCACTTCGTCCTCCTAATTAGTTAGGACAATATGCCTCACGAATCCTACCTGTCAACTAAATCTTTCGGAGTTGCAGAATTCAACTACCGGGAACGCTTGTGCCAGCCGTTCCAAAGAACGTTCGCCTTATGCACCTGGCAGAGACTCCACGAACTCAGCTTCCCTCGCTCTCCTCCGCAATGCCGTACTCCTTGAGCTTGCGGTAGAGTGTCGTCTTGCCGATTCCCAGCAGCTTCGCCGCCATCAGCTTATCGCCCTTCAGCTGCCGGATCGTCAGCAGGATCGCGTGCTTTTCCATCTCCGCGATCGACACCACACCCCCGTTCCCCGGGGCCGGTATCCCGACCAGCGCAGCGTCCGTTCGCTCATCATCGACCCCTGAGGCTGCGATCGTCTGCACCCGGCTCTGGCTCTGCATCCGGAAGTCCTGCAACTGTGTCGGCAGGTCGCCCATATGCAGCATCGGACCCGACGATAGCGCGCACGCCCGCTCGATTGCATGCTCCAACTCGCGTACGTTCCCCGGCCAGTCGAACTCGGTCATCAGCCGCAGCGTCTCATCCGAGAACATGTGGGCCACACCCCTCTCGCGATCCAGCTGCTCAAGAAAGTGGAGCGCCAGCACCGCGATATCCGCCCGGCGATCCCGCAGCGGAGGAATTTTTATATTCACCACGTTCAGTCGGAAGTACAGGTCTTTGCGGAACTTGCCCTGCTCGACCATCGCGATCAGATCGCGATTGGTGGCCGCCAGGATGCGCGCCGAGATCGGCACAGCCTGCGTAGCGCCCACCGGACGGACCTCCTTCTCCTGCAACGCTCGCAGCAGCTTTGCCTGCAGGTCCAGTGGCAACTCTCCGATCTCATCCAAGAAGACCGTCCCGCCCGCTGCCGCCGCCAGCAGCCCTGCCTTGTCGCGGTTGGCGCCCGTAAACGCCCCCTTCACATACCCGAAGAGTTCGCTTTCAATGAGCGTCGGCACCAGCGAGCTGCAGTCTACCGGGATAAACGGCTTTGCCGCATGCGGCCCATTGAAGTGAATCGACCGCGCCACCAGCTCCTTGCCCGTTCCACTCTCGCCCAGAATGAGAACCGGATGCGTCGACGTAGCAACCTTCGACAGGATGCGGTAGAGCTTCTCCATCTCGGGCGACCGTCCAATCAGGTTGCCCATCCCTTTCTCTGTCCGCAGCCGTTCCCGCAACTTCCGGCTTTCCAGGTCAAAATGCCGGCGCTGCCCCGCCCGATGCAACACCGCCGTCAGCTCTTCAAGCGCAAACGGTTTGGTCAGGTAATCGCCCGCACCAATCCGCATCGCCTCTACAGCCGATGAGACCGTCGCAAACGCCGTCATCACCACAACGCTGGTCTCGGGATGCAGGGCCTTCACCTCTTCGAGCAGCAGGAGACCGCCGTCGCCAGGCAATTTCAAATCCAGCAGCAGCAGATCGATCGCCTGGTGCTTCAGAATCGCTCGTGCCTCGGGCACGCTCCCTGCCCCGATCACCAGGAAGCCTATGCCAGCCGCCATCTCACAGCATGCCGCGCGCACCGACCCGTCATCGTCCACTACCAGCACCTGCAGCGACGGGACCTGTTCTCCTACACCGGGCGGCTCTGCGATCACTCCTTGCCGAGATCCGTAGTTCGCAGCGGAATGGCCGGCCAACCCGCCAGAAGCGTTCGCACTCCCAGGCGACATTACCGCTGTCGATCCGGCCTGCTCCCGCCTCATCCCAAATCCATCTGCACCTAGCATGAGATCCTCTCTACAGAGTTGTTGCGCGCCACCAGCGTCAACCGGCGGTTCCGCGTACCGAATGCAGGCTGCTTCGTCCGATCGATCGCGCCCGCGGCAACTGTCCATGTAATCTCGACCGTCGTTCCGCTGGGCACGTTCATGTCGCTCGGTCCGTCAGCATGTCTGCTCTTCAGCCGAAGCTGTCCGCCCGTTGCTCCCACCAACTCCCGCACCACCCTGAAACCAATTCCATGCGGCCCTGCCGGAACCATGCGGCTCTCTCCCATCAGCACCTTCACCGCCGCCGTGCTCATGCCACGACCCCTGTCTTCCACGCTCAACACGATCCGGTCTGTGGCAACCGCGCCAGTCACACCTCCGCCGCTTTGCCGAACGCAGCTCACCCGCAACGTGATCGCACCGCGTCGCGGCGATGCCTCCGCTGCGTTCTTCGTGAGATTGACGAGAATGCGTTCGAGCGCCTCCCGCGATACCGGGACGAGAGCCGAGCTCCCGGCATCGTACGCAACCTTCACCGCCCGCCGTGCAATCATCTCCAGCAGGCCCCGGCACTGATCGATCACCTCAGGCACGGCAACCTGATCGGCAACTTGGTCCTCGACAGGTGCACGGGTCGGACTTCGCGCATCGGTCCGCCCTGTAGCACCCAGGCTTGGCCCCGTCGCTCGTGGATGCAGCAGCCGCTCAATCAGCTTCCAGCTTCGCCCACTCAGCATCTGCAACTCCTCGGCATAGTGGCGATGCTCATCCCGCAACACACCAGGCAGCGCCAGCAACTCGCAGTAGAGACCAAGCGCGCCCAGAAGATTACCGGCATCATGCGCCAGTCCCGCGCCTTCTGCGACAGAATCAGCAGAAACGCAGTGCGGTGAACTTCGAACTTCATCCAGCAGTTGTTTGCTATCAACCGTGCTCCTCTTTAAGGCAGAAAAGGTAGTGCAAGGTACAACAGGTGAAGGTGCGGTGAATGATCCTGTACGGAAAAGCTGTCCCGAGGCGATATTGCTCAGCGTTGCCTGCATGGTATGGTGCCCCGAATGTGTCCGCGCTCCTGCCTTTTGGAACGTCTCTGCAATCCCCTATAATCACGTTGCGTGCCAAAGCGGGTAGAGCCTCTAAGTAACTGAAGTTGAAGAACTAAGGTTGTTACTAGGGTAACTCACGAATTGTCCAGAAATTCCTGCTTTGAAACTGGCGAGAGTGTTGAAAAGCTAAAAATGAAAGGAAAACAGGCTATTCCCTGCATTCCCATTATGGAACAGCATTCCCGTATCTGGATTTATTTCTTTTCAAATAAAGCTGAATAGGTACTCGTAGGTAATCAGGTGCTCCGATACTCAGCCCCTATAATCACGCGATGGCCTCCCCGCAGTCTTCACCCCTCTTCCGGCCCGATAGGCGCTCCGCAGACGCTCTTCGCAATGTCCGGATCACCCCCGGTTACGTCTCCACGCCGGAGGGTTCGGTCCTGATCGAGTCCGGCAACACCCGCGTCCTCTGTAACGCTACGGTCGAGCAGGGCGTTCCCGGATGGCTCCGCAACTCCGGCCGCGGCTGGGTGACGGCCGAGTACGGCATGCTCCCGCGCGCTACCCTCACCCGAACCGCCCGCGAGTCTGAGCGCGGCAAGGTCGGTGGCCGCACCCACGAGATCCAACGCCTCATCGGGCGGTCGCTGCGCTCCGTCGTCGACATGAAGGCGCTCGGCGAGCGCACCATCATCCTCGACTGCGATGTCCTTCAGGCCGACGGCGGGACCCGCACCGCCGCCATTACCGGAGCGTGTGTGGCCCTTGCCATCGCCCTCAATCAACTCGTCTCCGCCGGCACCCTGAAAACTTCGCCGCTCCGGCAGATGGTCGCCGCCACCAGCGTCGGCATCGTCGATGGCAACGTTCTGCTCGACCTCTGCTACGAAGAGGACTCACGCGCTACCGTCGACATGAACGTGGTTATGCTCGCCGGCGGCGGTCTTGTAGAAACCCAGGCCACCGCAGAAAAAGACTCCTACACCCGCGCCGAACTGACCCGGATGCTCGATCTCGCCGAAGCAGGTATCCGCACTCTACTTGTTATGCAGCGCGCCACGCTCGACACATCCGCCTGACTTCCAGCTATGTCTTACTCTTACCGAACTGTATCTTGAAACCTCAAAGCTTCAGCGCCGCACTCGGTTCGAACAGGAACCGACTTGAATCCCTGAGGAGATGTCTCGGTCCACGCAAAAGACTTGATCAGCGACTCCCCGCGTACCGCTTTACTGGTCATCGTCAATCGTTTCAGTTATCGTTGACGCCTGTCACGATCTACGCTCTCCAGAGGTCATCCTCATGCGCATCTCCCGTCGCCAAGCTCTCGCTCTTCTCGCAACCGCCGCCCCCGCACTCTACTCCGCCTACGCCCAGCAGTCCGCCATCGACGTCACGCCCGGTCCGTTCAAGGGAACCCGCGATTCGCTCCAGGCCTATCGCTTTCCCGCCTGGTTCGCTGACGCCAAGTTCGGGATCTGGTCCCACTGGGGTCCACAATCCGGCGTCGAGTACGGCGACTGGTACGCCCGCAGGATGTATATCCAGGGCGATCCGAGCTACAACTACCACGTCGAGACCTACGGCCATCCCTCCAAGGTAGGTTACAAGAACCTCGTTCCGGCATTCAAAGCCGTCGCCTGGGATCCCGATCACCTCATGGATCTCTACGTGAAGGCCGGGGCTAAATACTTCTTCTCGATGGGCGTTCATCACGACAACTACGATATGTGGAACTCGAAGTATCAGCCCCGCTGGAATGCCGTCCAGACCGGGCCGAACAAGGACATTGTCGGGATGTGGGCTGCCGCCGCCCGCAAACGGGATCTGCGCTTCGGCGTCAGCGAGCATCTCTCGAACTCCTATGACTGGCTTGCCGTCTCGCATCTCAGCGACAAGACCGGTCCCATGGCGGGTGTTCCGTACGATGGAACCGACCCCGCCTTCAGCGACCTCTACCACGACTTCACCGGCCAGCCCGCCGACTACGCCGCCGGTGCCAAGGCCATGGGCCGCGTCGCCCCCGATCGCTGGAAGATGCAGTACTTCCGCCGCATCAAGGACCTCGTCGACCAGTATCAGCCCGACCTGCTCTACACCGACGGCGGCATTCCCTTCGACGAATACGGCTACTCGACCGTCGCCGAGGTCTACAACGTCAGCGCCCGAAAGCATAACGGCAAAGTCGAGGCCGTCTACTTCAGCAAGCAGGGAGACCAATGCACGGTCGGGACCTGCGCCCTCGATCGCGAGCGCGGCGTCCTCGACGGCATCTCGCCTACGCCGTGGCAGACCGACACCTGCATCGGCGACTGGCACTACAAGCGCGGCGTGAACTATAAGTCGCCCAAGAAAGTTATCGATCTGCTCGTCGATATCGTCAGCAAAAACGGCAACCTGCTGCTCAACTTCCCCCTTCCGAACTCGGGAGAACTCGATTTCGCCGAACGCGAGACCCTCGCCGGCATCACCTCATGGATGGCTATCAACAGTGAGGGCATCTATGGGACTCGGCCCTGGAAGATCTACGGCGAAGGCCCATCAACCAAAGTAGTCATCGCCGCAAACGGCAAGGAGTTCGACCCGAACGAGGGCAAGAAGCCTGACCTGACCGCCGCCGACATCCGCTTCACCACCAAAGGTTCGACTCTCTACGCCTTCGTCCAGGGCTGGCCACAGGGTCCCGCCATCATCCCATCGCTCGGTACCGGCAGTCCTCAGAACCCGCCGAAGATCACCGGCGCATCGATCCTCAGCGCCGCCCGGGCCCGTTCGGAGAGCCTCAAATTCACCCAGGACGCAACCGGCCTTCGCGTCACGCTGCCCGCCAATCCCACCCCCGGCTCCGACATCGGCATCACCCTCAAGCTGATGACGACCTGACATCGGCCTCGGAAGCAACGGGTGAAACGATCAGCAACATCCGAGAACCCGGTACAGTGAAGGGATGAGGCAGCAACAGCGAACCATCGGCATCCTTGCCCTCCAGGGCGCATTCGACGCCCACGCAAAGACCCTCACCGCACTGGGCGCGACCCCAAAACTCATCCGCCACCCTGAAGAGCTGGACGGGCTGGACGGCCTCATCATGCCCGGCGGCGAATCCACCACGATGCTCAAGTTCCTCGAGCGCGAGAACTTCTTCGACACGCTCGGGGCTTTCGTTCGCGCAACTCCCACCTTCGGGACCTGCGCCGGTGCCATCCTTCTTGCCAGCAATGTGGAGCACCCTGCCCAGCGCTCACTCGGCGCACTCGACATCACGATTGAGCGTAACGCCTACGGCCGCCAGAACGACTCCACCATCCTCATCGCCGAGACCTCCCTGCCCGGCGGTCCCCTCGAAATGGTCTTTATCCGCTCCCCCCGCATCACGCGAACCGGCTCCGCCATAGAAACGCTCGCCACCCGCGACGGCGACCCCACCCTCATCCGCCAGGGTCACCTCCTGGCCGCCACCTTCCACCCCGAACTCTCCATCGACCTCCGCGTCCACAAATACTTCCTCGACCTCATCCGCGACCACGTCGCGTGAAATACCGCGATCTGATTCAGCAGATGGAGCAGACGGCTGGCTGCACATTAGAACAAAAGGCAGTCACCGCGTCTATCAACATCCCGAGAGGGAGCGTAATGTGATTATTGCGGGACACAGTCGCAACGAAGATGTGCCCATAGGAATACTCAAGGCCGTTCTCAAGCAGATTGGAGGAGACGAATGAAGATCGCCTACACCGCGGTGTTCGAGCAGGAGACTGGTGGCGGATGGGCCGCATACGTCCCCGATCTGCCTACCGTTCTCGTCTCCGCAGACACCCGCGGTGAAACCGAGCAGCTTCTCCGCGAAGCGATCGAGCTCTACATCGAGTTGCTTCAAGAAAAGGGCAAGCCGCTGCCCCCGGCCGCATTCCAAACCCAGCAGATCGAAGTACTCGCTCACGCGTGAACCGTTCGCAACGTCGATTGGCTCTACGCCGAGCTCAAACCCAAGCTGGATACGCTGCCTGCCAGCGACATCCAAGGCCCTATCGATCAGCACTATAGTCAGCGTGAGCTCACCGTTGCCACTCCCAACGGCAATCGTATCGTCTTCGGGCTAAGCGATCGATCCCGCCAACGCGCCGCCTGGAGCTTGAGACTGATCTTTACTCGCGGTCAGCCGCAAGCTCTTCACCACAGCCCCTCCGTTACTAGCTGAACACAGTATCCTGATCTCGTGGGTCTCTTTCCCATCTCGCCAGCAGCTCTGCTCACCCGCATCGGAACGCTCCTCTGGCCGCTTCCGGTAGACGCCAGCGCTCACGGCCCCGCACTCGACCTGCACCTCTTTCGCAATCTCTGGATCGCCCTCGGCCTCTTCGCTCTCGCCCACCTGCTGCTCCTCATCGGTCTCCTCCGCAGCCGCAACGTCAAACCCTATGACGACGACCCCCGGCGCATCTGGCGTATCGAGTACCTTCCCCTTGCAGCCCTTTCGCTCCTGTTCGTCTTCCTCGCCTTCGAGGCCGAGCGCCTCTGGGCGGCGGCCCGCTACACCGGCGCCGATCCCGCCGCACTCCAGGTCGAGGTCACCGGGATGCAGTTCGCCTGGTACTTCCGCTATCCCGGAGTCGACGCCACCTTCGGCACAACCCAGCCTGAGCTCGTCTCCGCCGCCGAAGGCAATCCCGTCGGCATCGATCCCGCCGACCTGCACGGGCGAGACGATCTCGTCACCTCCGAGCTCGTGCTGCCTGTCGGCCGGCAGGTCGACCTCCGCCTCCGCGCCCAGGATGTCATTCACGGCTTCAGCGTCCCCGAGTTGCGCCTCAAGCAGAACGCCGTCCCTGGCCAGACAATCCACATCCACTTCACGCCCACCCGGCCTGGGACCTACGCCATCCTCTGCACCCAGCTCTGCGGCCTTGGCCACTACCGCATGAACGCCAATCTCCGCGTCCTCCCGTCAGCCGCCTTCGCCCAATGGCTGGCCCACCGGGAAGAGGCAAAGCCATGACTCCCAGGACAACGCCCAACACCCCGTATCTCAGTCCGGCCGCCCGCAAGCCATTCCTGTTTCGCTACATCCTCAGCACTGACCACCACGTCATCGGCATCCAGTACCTGGTCCTCGCCCTCATCGCCGTCGCCATCGGCACCGTATTTTCACTCGTGATGCGCATCCACCTCATGGATCCAGCTCGCACCATCCCCTTCCACGGCCCCATCCTGCCCGAGGACTATCTCGCCCTCGTCACCCTGCATGGGACAATCATGCTCTTTTTCGTCCTCACCACCGCACCGCAGTCTGGCTTTGGCAACCTCATCCTCCCCGCGCAGATCGGCGCGCGCACCATGGCCTTCCCGCGCCTCAATGCCGCCTCCTTCTGGCTCACCGCGGTCTCGTTCCTGACGCTCCTCAGCTCCACCTTCGTTCACGGCGGCGCCGCCATCTCCGGCTGGACCGCCTATCCCCCGCTCTCGGCCGTCGCCAGCGCAGGTCCCGGCCAGGCCCTCGGGATGGATCTCTGGCTTGCCAGCATTGGGCTTTTCTCGATCGCATCCACGATGGCTGCGATCAATACGCTCGTCACCATCATTCGCCTTCGCTGCAACGGCATGACCTGGGAGCGCCTCCCGCTTACCGTCTGGGGCTGGTTCACCGCCGCGCTGCTCAGCATCCTCGCCTTCTCCGTCCTGCTCGCCGCGCTGCTGCTGCTCTTCTGCGACCGCCATGCCGGAACCAGCTTCTTCCTCCCCGCCGGCGATCTCGTCAACGGCGCCATGCATACCGGTGGCAACGGCTCGCCCCTGCTCTGGCTTCACCTCTTCTGGTTCTTCGGCCACCCGGAGGTCTACATCGCCATCCTCCCCGGCATGGGCCTGGTGTCCATGCTCCTTGGCAATTTTTGTCGAAGACGAGTCTTCGCCTACCGGACCATGATCGTCACCACGCTCCTCATCGGCTTCCTCGGCATCCTCGTCTGGGGCCATCACATGTTCGTCGCCGGTCTCAATCCCTTCGCGGGAACCGCCTTCTCCATCTCGACCATCGCCATCGCCATCCCCGCCACCGCCAAGGTCCTGAGCTGGCTCGCCACCACCTGGCGCAGCAGGCCCAGCTACAAGACGCCCATGCTCTTCGCTCTGGGCTTCGTCTCGCTCTTCCTCACCGGCGGCCTTACCGGTCCCATCCTCGCTCAACCAATCCTCGACCAGTACCTCCACAACACCTTCTTCGTCGTCGCACACTTTCACTTCATCATGGCCATGTCGGGCGTCTTCGGCCTCTTCGCCGCCACATACTACTGGTTTCCTCTGCTCAGCGCGACGCGCACCCACCCAAACGGCCGCCTCATGTCCGAGCCCCTGGGACATCTCCATTTCTGGGGAACCTTTCTTGGCGCCTATGCCACCTTTCTGCCCATGCACATCACAGGTCTCGCCGGGGAACCGCGCCACTACGCCCAGCTCACCGGCCTCCCCGGGACCGCCGCCGCCCGGCTACTAGCTACAGGCGCGGTTCCGCTCCAAAGCCACATCACCTACGCTGCCATCTTCCTCGCCGCCACACAGCTGGTCTTCCTCGTCAATCTCATCCACAGTCTGCACAGCGGCCAACCGGCCCGACCGAATCCCTGGCAGGCCACCACGCTCGAATGGCATCCGCTCCTTGCTCCGGGACATTTACAGGCAGACTCTTTTCCGAGTTCCGCTGCATCCAATGAACCAATTACCGTCTTCCGTGCTCCCTGCGAATATGGCGGCACCGTCGCTCAAACTTCTTTTCTGACCCAGTGGGCGACCGCCCAGCCACCGGAGTAAGCTGTCCGTAAGGCCATTCACGGGAGCACCACCATGCCGGCAACCATCACGCCCATCGGCACCGAGCAAGAGAAGAAACGTCGCGTCGACGACCACGACAGTGGCAACGGCCGCCGTCCTCCAAACGACAAAAACGATAAGCGTACCGGCGGTGGCGGCGATAACGAAGGTTGGAACAACCGCCCCCAGGGCCGTCGCGGACCTCGGGAAAAGCTGGGCCGCTTCCGTCTAGCCGTCTTCTTCGCGCTGGCCGGCGATCTGATGTTCTTCGTCGCCATCGTCAGCGCCTTCTTCGTCTCGCAATCCTCCGGCCGCTTCGATGCCTACAATAACTACATTAACCAGTGGCTCCCTACCGCCATCCCGCCGATTCTCTGGCTGAACACCGGCATTCTCATCCTCAGCTCCGTCACCATGGAGATCGCCCGCCGCCACATGTTCCGCGAGATCGACGTGATGGATGAGTGGCTCGGCCTAGGCAAACCAAGCACACGCAACGCCATGCCCTGGCTCTCCGCCACGGTCGTTCTAGGTGTGCTCTTCCTCATCGGACAGTGGATCGCCTGGCAGCAACTGGCCCTGCAGCACGTCTTCTTCCGCTCCAATCCCAGCAGCCACTTCTTCTTTCTCATCACTGGTGTACACGGCGTCCATCTCATTCTTGGAGTCGCCGCCCTGATCGGCTCGCTCATCGCCCTCTACACCTCGAAGCAGATGGAAAATCGTCAGGTCTTCGTCGATTGCGCCGGCTGGTACTGGCACTCCATGGGAATCTTCTGGCTCTTCCTCTTCGTGCTCCTCGCCTTCTTCCAATGAAGCTGCAAAGGTCCGCTGCAGCTGGTCTTCTCTCGCTTGTACTCTGCACCCTCCCCGCAAGACCGCAGGGCTGCACCCAATGCCGCGATAACGCCGCCGCCACTCCACCCCAGACACAAGCCGCCTACCGCCACGCTATCGGCCTGATGATCGTGACCGCGGCAGGCCTCTTTACCGGAACGCTCTTGATCCTGAAACGACATCGTTAGCGGACTGCGTCGCTTGCCGCTGTCTCCTCCCAGTACTCACTCAATCTGTCATCCTGAACGCAAGAATCTGTCATTCTGAGCGAAGGCGTAGCCGCAGCCGAGGGACCTGCGTTTGTACTTGCCCTTCCACTCTCCACCCACCACAAGAATCTGTGATCCTGAGCGAGGTGCGCAGCACGAGCCGAAGAACCGGCCTTCGCCCTTGCCCTCTCTAACCCACCAAAGAAATCTGTCATCCTGAGCGAAGTGCGCAGCCGAAGAATCTATATGTGCCCCTGCCCTTGCACTCCCCTGACAAATGCCAACACCTCATCTACCCAGAAAAATGGAGCGGGCACTCAGCTCAGAGCCTCACAATCACCGCTTCTTAGCAGTCGCCGCCTTCACGACCTTCTTCCCATGAGACGTCTTCTTGACGGGCACAACTTTCTTCGCGGTCGCGGTCTTGGCAGGGATCTTTCGACCAGTCTTCACAGGAGCCTTCGCAGCGCTCTTAACCGCAGCCTTCTTCGCGGGTGCGGACTTCCGACCCTGCCTCACCGCTGCCATCTTTTTCGCGGGATGCACTGCCTTCGAGACCACATTTCCGTGCTTGCCAGCAACCTTGGCCGGAGCCTTCGCTGCCACCTTCTGTGCCGGTGCCGCCTTGTGCACCGGAACAGGCGGTGTGACCTTCTTCGGAGCAGATTTCACGGGCAAAGTCTTAGGCGAGGCAGTCGCAGCCCTGACCGCAACCGCCTTCTTCGGCACAGGCCTCGGCGCTTGCGGCTGAGCTGATGCGGCCTCTGCCACCGGAGCAGACCGAACCGGATCGGCCTTCACCGTAGAATCGAGAACCTCCGCCGCGCCCTCGACCTCTTCAGTAACGTTGGGGGAAGATTGCGTCCCTCCATCCTCTTCCTGCTCCACACTATCCGGCATCGCGGCAGCAGCCTTCTTCCGGCCCTTTGTTCCCTTAGCGTCCTTCTTGGCCGCACGAGGACGACGCAGATGGACGGGCGGCGGCGGTGCAGGCGGGGAGTAGCTCTCGAGATACGCCTTGATCTCTTCCACTGTTCCCAGTCTTCCGTCCATCAATTCAAAAAAGAGCTTCTCGACCAGATCGTCGTAGCCTGGCAGCTCGGGAACGATCCGCATCTCCTGCATCACCGTATACGGGATCTTGTTCCGGGCCTGTGGCCACTCCGTGTAATAGCTCTTCAGCTTTGCTTGAATCGAAGGGCTCTTCGAGGAGTACGCCACCCAGAGCACCGCCTCCGGCTTTGCGGAAACCAGCAGCTTCCACGCCTGCGAGGGTGCGCCTGCCAGCTTTCCTGAGAGCTGCGCCGCGAACTCCTTGGCCTCGCTCTCGAGCGATTCAACCTCGGCAACAAACCCTGGCCGTACAAAGCTGCGCTTCAGGTCCGCGATCTCCGCGGCCGAGAGCTTCGCCGTCAACAACGGAAAATTAGCCGCCGCAGCCTCGGGCTGGATGCCGCGCATCTGCAACTGCGTCTGAACCTCGCGCAGCTTCTCAAGCTCCGTCGCATTCGCCTTCGCAATGGTCATGGCCGGGAAGAGATGCTTCATCCATCCTTCTTCCTCCAGCCTTCTCAAAATGCGCAGCGGATCTTCTTCATGAAAGATCTCTTCCGCCTCGTAGCCGCGATGGTAATCGCCCAGCGCATCAATGGAGTTCTCCTGCTTTCCATTCTCGTAGCGAACCTGCGTCTTCTCATCCATCGTCCAGCCGAGGCGGGCGGAGAAGCGCGCCGCGCGAATCATCCTGACCGGATCCTCGATAAAGCCGTAGTTGCTCACCAGACGCAACTGCCGGTTCTCGATGTCCGCAACCCCGTTCAGCGGATCCATCAGCAGCCCGTACGATCCATCGTTCAACGACAAAGCCATCGCATTCGCCGTAAAGTCGCGACGCCGGAGATCGTCGAGAATCGTTGCAGGCGTCACCACTGGCTTTCCCGGCTTGGGATAGGTCACCGAGAGCGTGCTCCCAATCTCGACCCGGACCCCACCCGGAAACCGTACGAAGAGCGCCTGCCCGGCCTTGCTCTCCCCGGTCACCACCCCACCGGATGACTCGATCTCCCGCCGAAGCGTCAGGGCATTGCCCTGAACGGCAACGTCAAGATCCCGCACTGGAGAGCCGCTGGTCAGATCCCGTACCGCGCCGCCTACGAGGAATACCGTGACTCTCTGAGATCGCGCGACCTCGCGCACACTCTGAAGGGCTGTTTGCTGAGCTCGGGAGAGCCGGTTTTCGAGCAGATAAATGTAATCGGCCATAGCGTACTTTTACTCCAGACAGGGACTTTCCCGGGTTCGCCTAACCTCTGCGAAATGAACAATTTAGAAAGATCGTGAACCAGAATGCAACATGTAAGCGTAACATAACGTTGATCTTCTGACCACCTGCAGGCATCGATTGCGTTATCCACACGGAGGGCCTGCATCCATCCTCCAGGCTCCCGGCCACTACCTATGTCGAAAGCACACAAAAAAGTGATTTTGCGGCGATTCGCAGGAGATCCTCTCTGCGGCTACCTGCCCGCTGGCGCCTTCGTCCGCACAGACGCAACCTCGCCCCTCCTCGATCTGCTCGACCCCAGTGGCCGCGTCGTGCCGATATCTCTGGCTGACATTAAGATGATCAGCTACGTACGTGATTTCAACCTTCAAGATTCCATCAACCCGGAGCGGCTCCTCCGCCGGAGCTTTCTCGCCCGCCCCCGCAACGAGGGCCTCTGGCTGCGAATGACCTTCCGCGGCGGCGACCTTCTTGAAGGCATCGCCCCCATCGACCTCTCGCTTCTCTCAAACATCATCGAGGACCTCGGGCTGCATCTCATCCCGCCGGACACACGCTCGAATACACAACGTATCTTCGTTCCAGGATCCGCCCTCAGTGATCTCCAATTGATTGCCATCATCACCACGCCATCACGCAGGAAGCCGTTGCCCGATCCTGACCGTACCTCCCTCCAGGACACTCTCTTCCCTACCTGATTCCCCCCAACCGCCCGGATTGAAGCACAGGTTCTACTGGATTCGCCCCCAGCGGCATATCCATCCCCACTCAGGCCCACTCCCCCCAAACCTCTGTCATCCTGAGCGGAGGCAAAGCCACAGCCGAAGGACCTGCATTAGCCCTTGCCCTTGCCTGTCCTGTGTCTCCCTCTTCCCTGATCGCAAGTCCACTACAATCTCCCGATGAGCACCTCTATCACCCTGGCTGCCCTCGCCAGCCATCTCGGCGCCACCCTCCACGGCAATCCCACCGCCGTGATCACCGGTGTAGCTGGCATTGAAGCCGCAGCCCCAGGCCAGCTTACCTTTGTCTCAAATCCAAAGTACGCCGCCCTTACCCGGATGACCCGCGCCTCGGCGATCCTGGTAGAGCCAAGCTTTCCTGAGATCGCCGCCCCCACTCTCCGGCTCAAAGATCCCTACCTCGCCTTCGCCCGCGCTATCGAGCTCTTCTACGCCGCGCCATCCTATGCCCCCGGCATCCACCCCACGGCGGTTGTCGCTCCCACAGCCCGCATCGGGAAGCACGCCCACATCGGCGCCTACGCCGTCGTTGCGGACCACGTCGTCCTCGGCGATCACGCCACCCTCCTCCCGCACGTCGTTCTCTACCCTCACGTTCACGCCGGACGCCACTTCTTCGCGCATGCCCATGTCATCGTCCGCGAACATTGTCAGCTAGGCGACAGAGTCACGCTGCAAAATGGTGCCGTCGTCGGAGGGGATGGCTTTGGTTTCGCCAGACAAAGCGATGGCACCTGGTACAAGATTCTCCAGTCCGGCCCAGCCATCCTCGAAGATGACGTCGAAGTCCAGGCAAACGCCTGCATCGATCGTGCCTCGATTGGCGAGACGCGTATCCACGCCGGAGCCAAAATCGACAACCTCGTCCAGGTCGGTCATGGCTCGAGCGTCGGCCGCAACACCCTGCTCTGCGCCCAGGTCGGACTCGCGGGATCGACGACCGTCGGCAATCAGGTCATCCTCGCCGGCCAGGTCGGCGTCGCCGGCCATTGCACAATCGGCGACGGAGCAACAGCCACCGCCCAGAGCGGCATCCCCAGCGATGTGGCTCCGGGCAAGGTGGTCAGCGGCTATCCCGCCATTGAAAACCGCCAGTGGCTCAGGTCCGTCGCGCTCTTCAACCGTCTCCCTGAACTCCTGCGCAGCCTGCGCCGTCCTCAAGCTGAGCCTTCAACGCCGCGGGTATAAACGAGATTCGGTCGCTACCTGATCGCTTCTGCATCACCTGATACCCTAAACCTCCATGCGTCTTCGTGATCTTCTCGCGCTCGCAGCCGTTCTTCTTCTCCTCACCGGCTGCCGCTCCGCTTTCATTGACGCCACGATCAGCAATCGGACCTCCGCTGCAATCCCCCTGATCGAGGTAGAGTATCCAAGTGCGAGCTTCGGCACTGAAAATCTGGCTTCCGGTAAAGACTTTCACTATCGCTTCAAGGTCCTCGGCGATGGTCCCGTAAAGGTGATCTACACCGACAGTACCCACCAGGAGAAACGCAGCAGCGGTCCGGCCCTGCGGGAGGGGGACCAGGGTTCGCTCGTCATTCTCTTTGCAGCCGATGGAGTTCACTGGCAGGGCGACCCGGCAAAACACTGACCTGATACCGCGCTCATCCCGCTGCTCGACAGGCGAGGAAGCCAGGGGACATTGGAAAAGAGCGAGTACCCACCTGAGCACGCTGAACGCGTCGCTGTTCGGAAGGGGCGGTAGTTCAGGCCTGCCGTAAATTCAACGATGGCAACGCGGTTTTAGCCGCTAGGGGAATGCTGGCCACCTAAGCAAACCTTGTTATTCGCCCTAATCGTTGCCCGATCCATCTGCTCGCCCCACGGATGGTGTACTTTCTTTGGCGCGCTGCACTGTCTCGCCCGCTCTGCCTTTTCCGCGATTCTTGCTATACACAAGTACCGCCACACCTATAACAACGAACATCATCAACAAAAGAAAAGCCGTAATCATCGTGTCCCTTTCACCCTGCGTGCTGACGTCCCAAATACTGAAAGCTCGTGAAGCTTCCGCTCAACCTCGTCACGCTCATCACATAGGATGCGAAGTTGGTGCGCTACGATAAACTTGTACTATGCGGTCCGGCTTCTTCATCAGCTTCGAAGGTCTCGACGGCTCCGGCAAGAGCACGCAGCTCCGGCGTCTCGCAGCATCGTTGCAGACGCAGGGTCTTCCTGTAGTGACAGTGCGTCAGCCCGGCGGTACCGCTCTAGGCGACCGCATCCGGAACCTGTTGCTCGACTCCCGCTCCGAGGCAGTCCTTGGACCGATCGCTCCAATGGCTGAACTCACGCTGATGTTTGCCGATCGGGCCCAGGCTATCGCCGAGATCATCGAGCCCGCTCTCGCTGCAGGGGCCATCGTCCTCTGCGACCGTTTCACCGATTCCTCCGAGGCCTATCAGGGAGGAGGGCGTACTCTCGGCAGTGAACGGATCCTCGCACTGCACGCCGCCGTCTGTGGCGCGCTTCAGCCCGATCTGACCCTGCTTCTGCTCCCTTCGCTCGACGTGTCTCTCGCCCGCGCCCGCCGGCGCAACCAGCGCCACATCCAGGCGCACGGCACGGATGAAAATCGCTTCGAACGCGAGTCCGACACGTTCTACAGACGCGTTCATAATGCCTATCTTCGGATCGCCGCGCGTGAGCCTGACCGCGTCATCACGATCGCGGACGATCACACCATCGAAGAGATCCAGCAAATTGTCCACACGATCGTCGCCGATAACCTGAAGGCGCGTAGACCCGCCATGGCAGCGTCCATGCTGGAAGTATGACGACCCCGCCGCCCACGCTCGAGTCCCCGCCCGACCCCGCCGCATCCGCCTCTCCTCCTCGCCCGCCGGTCGCTGCGGATCGTCGCGAACACTACAATCTTCCGCCCGGTCTCGCGCACTCGCTCCCCTTCTACGCATTCAAGCCCTGGGTTAAACTGGGCGATCCCATCCGGCTCTTCGAGCACCTCCACAGGACCTATGGAAACATCGCCCACTATCGCTTCCTGGGCACGCCCATCGTATTCGTCAATCAGCCGGAGTACATCCGCGAGGTGCTCGTCAACCAGGCCTCCAGCTTCGTCAAGGAACGAACCGTCCGCAGGATGAAGGTTCTTCTAGGAGAAGGCCTCATCACCTCCGATGACCCCATCCACATTCGCCAGCGCCGCATCGCCGCGCCCGCCTTCCACCGCCAGCGCATCGCCGCCTACGCGGACCAGATTGTCGCCAGTGCCGCCGCGCAGCGCGACCGCTGGCGGCCCGGCCAGACCCTCGACATTGCCGCCTCCAGCATGGAGTTGTCGTTGGAGATCGTGGCCCGTACCCTCTTCGACACCGCGGTGACGGACGACATCCGCCGGATCAACGATGAGGTCAACACCGTCATGGACCTCTACAATTTTCTTATCGCCTTCCCCATGATCGAGACCGTCATGCATCTGCCGATTCCCGGCATCGTGAAGTTCCGCCGATCGAAGGCACGCCTGGACGCCGTCGTCGATCGCCTCATCGCCGAGCGTCAAGCGGAAATCGATGGCGGAGCGCCGGACAAAGGCGACCTCCTCTCCATGCTTCTCACCTCGACGGACGACCAGGCGGATGCCCAGGGCCGGCATACAGGCATGTCCGCCAGCCAGATCCGCGACGAAGTCCTCACCATCTTCCTCGCCGGGTACGAGACCGTGGCCAACGCCCTCACCTGGACCTGGTATCTCCTCTCGCAGCATCCCGAGGTCGAAGCGAAGATGCACGCCGAACTGGATGCCGTTTTAGGCCCCGGCACATCCCCGAGTGGACGTATCGAATCCGATCCAGGTACTCCGCCGCCCGCCTCTGGAAAAGGGGAGGAGCTACCCCGTCCTGCGGAAGGAACACCCAAAACCGCCCGCCTCGCCACACTCGCCGACTATCCCAGTCTCCGTTACACCGAACAGGTCTTCGCCGAGTCCATGCGCCTCTATCCCCCCGCGTGGGCGATGGGCCGCATGTCGACCCGGCCGGTGCAGCTCGGCCCGTACAGGATTCCTCCCGGCTCGCACGTCTTCTTCAGCCAATACATCATGGGCCGCACCCCCGAGTACTTCCCCGACCCGCTCCGCTTCGATCCCGACCGCTTCACCCCAGACGCCAAAGCCGCCCGCGCCAAGTACACCTACTTCCCCTTCGGCGGCGGGAGCCGGCAATGCATCGGTGAAAGCTTCGCCTGGATGGAGGGCACGCTCGCGCTCGCCACCATCGCGCAGCGCTGGCGCCCCCGCTTCATCCCCACGTTCCCCATCGCCCTCCAGCCCAAGATCACCCTCCGGCCCAAGAATCCCGTCATGATGCAACTCGAACCCCGCTAGAAGCACGCCGCTCTCCCTGGAAAACTGAATGACCTTTGTTTGCCCTTGCACCCGCCTTCCTCTACCCACCCAAACCCTGTCATCCTGAGCGAAGCCGAAGGACCTCCGTTTGCATTTGCACCCGCCTTCCTCCACCCACTCAACGCTGTCATCCTGAGCGAAGCCGAAGGACCTGCATCTGTCTTTGCACCTGCCTTCCTCTACCCCACCCAAACGCTGTCATCCTGAGCGAAGCCGAAGGACCTGCATCTGTCTTTGCACCTGCCTTCCTCTACCCACCCAAACTCTGTCATCCTGAGCGAAGCTGAAGAACCTGCGTTTGTCTTTGCACTTATCCATGTTCACCCACACCCAAACTCTGTCATCCTGACGCGAAGCCGAAGGACCTGCGTTTGCACGTCTACTCGAGCCTATCCATCCGACTCAAACCTGAGAGGGTGCTCGTTCCACGTTGTCATCTCCTCCACCTGTCGACCCCCATACTGCACTAACCCTGCGTGTTCGTATGGCATACTGCACCCTGCCCCTTCCGTTCTATAGAGGTAATAGGATAGAGAAGGGGTACCTGACGATTGAATCTCCCTGGTCCTCAAGCATGCCGGAGTGCCGGCAGGCGATACACTGAAACCGAACGACGGAGAGAGAATGTCGACGAAAGACGTGGAGATCGCAACTGAGAGTGTGTCCGCCTCACAGCCCGCAACAAAGCAGGCTGCAGAAGACGCCGAAACCCCGCTCGAAGGTCTCGCCTCCATCTGTTCCATGCTTGTGGTCTACCTCTTCCTGACCGCCTTTGTCTTTCAGAACTTCGACATCCCCTCCGCCTCGATGGAAAAGACGCTGCTGATCGGCGATCACCCGCTGGTCGACAGGATGACTCTTGCTCCCCCCGCCCGGTGGGCCTTCTTCATGCCCTATCGCGATGTCCGTCGCGGCGATGTCATCGTCTTTTTCAAACCCAACCCGGAGATTCCTGACCTGATTTTGGTGAAGCGCGCCATCGGCATCCCGGGCGACCACATCCACCTCCGCAACGGGATCGTGTACCTCAACGGGGTCGCCCAGAACGAACCCCAGACGCCCCGCATCGGCGACGCAGACCCAAACCACGCCTACAGTCCCTATCGCGACGACTTCCCCAGCGTCAACCCGGATACCGATCCCAGCGTCACCTCCAGTTGGGCCGTCGAGTTGCCCAGCCACATTGAGGGTGATGATCTCGTCGTTCCGCCCGGCAAAGTCTTCGCTATGGGCGACAACCGCACCGCAAGCCTCGACGGCCGCTTCTGGGGCTTCGTGCCGCAAGAGAACATCCTCGGTCGTCCGCTCTTCCTGTACTGGTCCTTCAAGACTCCCGCCGACCAGATCGACAAAACCAGCATCGCCGAGCGGATCAGCTTCACCGCTCATGAACTGATCCACATCTTCGACCAGACGCGCTGGAATCGAACCTTCCATGTCGTCCGATAAATAGGCCATTTACGTGAGCCTCCCCGCAACCTTCCCCCAGACCTTCCATGACTTTCTGGGCAACTCAACCGCCGTTGAGCAACTCCGTACCGCTATCGCCGCTGGCCGCCTTCCAGCGTCGCTCATCCTCGCCGGACCCGCCGGATCGGGAAAATATACCCTCGCCCTGATGCTCTCCATGGCGATCGAGTGCGACCGCCAGCCCCGCGAACTCTGGTCTGGCTCCGATGAGAGGCCTGGCCAATCCCTCGCCAGCTTCTGCGGCGTCTGCCGCAACTGCACACGCATCGCCTCCGCCGCCAATCTCGAAGCCGAGGTCGAAGCAGCCGTTGTTGCACGCGAGGAGCTTGGCCCTACCGACAGGAAGGAGACGCGCATTCTCATCCAGCCGCACCCGGACGTGCTGATCATCCCGCCCGACCCGCCGCAGCTCCTCATCAAGCTTGGCCAGGTCCGCACCCTTATCCAGCGGTCCCACTATCTACCCTCGGAAGCTCCGCGCAAGATCTTCATTCTCACAGCGTCCAGCTTCATGAAGGAAGCCGCAAACTCGCTCCTCAAAGTGCTGGAAGAGCCGCCGGAGTACGCGCACCTTATGCTTCTCGCCGAGAACCCAGGCGAGTTGTTGCCCACAATCCGCTCCCGCTGCGCAACCGTTCGTCTTGGAGCGCTGCCGGTTGGAGAGATTGAGATGCTACTCGCCGACCGCCGGCCCGACATTCTCGCAAAGCAGCGCAGCCTCATCGCCCGCCTCGCCCAGGGAGCCGCCGGCCGCGCCCTCAGCTTCGATCTCGCCACCTACATCGCCGCGCGAGCCGATGCTCTCTTGCTGATCTCGAACGCAGCCTCCGCGTCCGATCACACCGCCCTCTTCAAAATGACCGAGACCTACCGGGCGGGAGCCGAGGGCCAGCAGAAGACAACCGCCATGCTCCGCGCCTTCGCGCTGCTTCTGGAAGATCTGCTGCTGCTCCACTCCGGAACACCCGAACTGGTCCGCAACATCGACCTCCGCAGCGAACTCGATCCCCTCTCCGCCGTCCTCTCCTTCCAATGGATCGAACACGCCAGCCGCGGCCTCGACCAGGTCTATACCGGCATGCGCCGCAACCTCCTCCGCGGCCTCTCCCTTGACGCCTTCGCCATCCAGCTCGCCCAGCCCACCCCCTAGCTCTGCCGCATCCCACAACTCTGTCATCCTGAGCGAAGGCGCAGCCGAAGCCGAAAGACCGGCGTTTGCACTCGCCTTTGCACTTTCCAACCATCACAGAAGTTGTCATTCTGAGCGAAGGCGCAGCCTGGGTCGAAGGTCCGCATGTGCCGTTGCGTTGCGTGTTCTTGCCTATTCACCCAACGAGCTCTGAGTCCTGATTCCGAGCCCTACCACGCCCATCAGCTCCGCCGCGCTGCCTTCTCCAGCCGATCCCGCAACGCCACCCCAACCCCGCCCACCTGTGGCACCGGACACACAATCACGACGACGCCCGCTCCATCCAACTCGCGCAGCCCTGCAAACAGGCTCCGAGCCAGACCTCCACCATCCTTCCACAGAGCCCATGGAAAGATCACCGCGCCCATCGCCGAGGCCCAGCCAGTCGGAAGCATCACGCCTACCCGCTGTCCGAAGCTCAGCAGCTTGACGACCTGCTCCTGCATCTCCTCCTCATCCCGCACCAGCACCAGTCGCGCTCGTGGAGCATAGTGCCGCATCCCCACACCAGGCGACGGCAGGCTCTCCGGCGCACCCTGCACCGCCGGAGCCTGATACACCCGAACCTCTACCCCCGTAACCGCAGCAATCATCGCCGCAGTTACCGCACCCGGCCGATAGATCACTCCGGCTGCGACATCATAGACCGTAGACTCAACCCCCACCTCGGTCGCGCCGCCATCGAGGACCGCATCGATTCGCCCATCCAGATCTTCAAGAACATGCGCCGCCATCGTCGGACTTGTCCGCCCAAACCGGTTCGCACTCGGCGCGGCGATAGGAACGCCGCCCAATGCAATCAACCGCAGCGCCAACGGATGCCGCGGCATCCGCACACCGACGAGCGGCCGCCCTGCGGTCACCACATCCGGCACAGCGGCCGAACGAGGCAAAAGCAGCGTCAGCGGCCCCGGCCAGAACGCCGCAATCAGCGTCTCCGCATCGGGTGAGACAGAAGCTACACCAGACAGCATCGCCTGTTCACTCACATGAACGATCAGCGGGTCCCACGCCGGCCGCCCCTTCGCTTCAAAGATCCGCGCCACCGCCGCCGCATCGAACGCGTTGGCGCCCAATCCGTATACCGTCTCGGTCGGGAAAGCAACTGTGCCGCCGCCACGCAGTATCTCCGCGGCGCGCCCCACCTGGTCGCTTCGCAACCGTTCTGTCCGATGCACGCTACTCACCCTTTTATCGTATCTCCCCGCATTGCACATCAACAGATCGACAGGTCCAGACCGCCGTATACTCAGCCCATGCAGAGCGCTGAAATCGAGCTCAAGTTTCCCGTTCCCGACCCCGCCATCCTCCAGTCCCGCCTGCCCGCCCTTGGCTTCACGCTCGTTACGCAACGCACCTTCGAGAGCAACACTCTCTATGACACCCCCGCCCGCACTCTCCGCACCGCTCACCAGATCCTTCGGCTCCGCCAGTACGGCGATCTTTGGACCCTCACCCACAAACGCCCTCCAGACGACGAGGACTCTGTCTCAACCAGCCGCTACAAGGTACGCATCGAGACTGAGACGGCCGTCGCGGACGGGCCCGCGCTCGCCGAAATCCTTACCCGCATCGGCTACAGCCCCATGTTCCGCTATGAGAAGTACCGCACCGAATGGTCGGAATCCGGCGCACATCTGGTCGTTGATGAAACCCCGATCGGCACCTTCGCCGAGCTTGAAGGGCCGATGCAATGGATTGATAAAATACTGGCTCGTCTCGGCATTCATCCAGCCGACTGTCTAACCGATAGCTATGGCAGCCTCTTCCTCATCTGGAAGCAACGGACCAGCAGCTCAGCCGAAAACCTCAGCTTCGATGAGATCTCCGCTCCAGCACCGGTCGCAAGCTGATTCGCTTCATGAAGCAGGACGCTAGAGAGACTGTTACGGAACTGAGTTTCAGATGATGCTTGTGAGGATGTGGGCGGTTCCTCAAGTCTGATTTTGCGGAGTTGGTGGTTTGCGGAGCGGCGATTTCATCTCAGGCGGGGGCGAGTGCCTGA